>Ga0247810_10000029_pt1 | contig 256077 bp, 236 predicted proteins | sample UWRJL119311C1_FD_179918 | JGI IMG/M metagenome (GOLD analysis project Ga0247810, IMG submission 179918) | Plant litter microbial communities from Arlington Agricultural Research Station in Wisconsin, United States - UWRJ-L119-311C-1 | ecosystem: Environmental > Terrestrial > Plant litter >...
AGTGAAGCCAGCCCCCCCAGTCGCGTTTCCCCCTTAGCCTTGGTCCTTAGTGCATTCTAGCGTAGTGGGTCCCCCTGGCCTCCAAGCAGATCAGCCATCTCCTGAATTACTACTGCCAGTCTCCCTCTTCTTTTCCTCCATTATCAGCCATCTCAAGACCGTCAACCACTTTTTGTGAAACGTCTTTGAAAAGCTCCTGCTTCTTCTCTCTATCACCCTTTTAATTCACCACACTCGTTAAGGTTCTTCTTTCCGAATTAAAAGTGTTTTTTTCCACCGGAGATATTAGCCATTTCGTTCCTGCGTCGTCAATAAAACACGAAATTTGAGCTAAAAAATAGTACGTGTTTTGGAAATTCCTTTCCTCACCTTCCTCCCATCATTACCATCGAATTGCACCAGCCCATCATCGCGACAGACCTCTATCAACACGAATTTCCACATTGAACTGTGTGCAGACGGCCACGCGTTCTTTTTGGACTCGATAACAAAACCTTTATCATCCACCGATTGCACCCTGATCGACAACCCATCAATTGAGTGTCCAACTCGCTAACAAAGCACTACTTCTAGTATCAGTAGTATAATAATTCTCATCATGTTCATCCAACAACTTCTCGTTCCGGCGGTGGCACTTTTCGGTGTGGCAATTGGTAAGTTATTACCCATTCAACTTCTTCATTTGGCAGTAGCATGGATAGATTTATTCGTCAGGCCGGACTGGCATAATCTATTGATGCTGACTGTGGAATCTTGTCAAATCCAAGATGCCTGGCCTTCACATTTATTAATTCTACTCGTCTCTAGCTCAAACAAACCCCGATTGTGCAACAAAATCCATTACCATCAACTCCAGCGCAGATTTCACCAAATATGCCACCTGCCCAGACTTGCAAACTCTGATAATTGGATCTGATGCCGCCGATGTCATCGACATCTCTGGTCCTTTGAGAATCCTTGGTGATCTTACCGTCAGAAACAACTCCAAGATGATCACCCTAAAGAGCACCAGTCTTACCTCTGTTGGGGGAACATTCACCATGGATGACGTGACTCAGTTGTCTACACTATCGTTCTCCGTCTTAACCAGCGCGAAGAAAATCAACTGGGCTGGTCTTCCTATCTTGGGAAAGCTGACGTTCCCACAAACCATCTCTTCCGCGGACAGTGTTGTGATTTCAAACACTTTCATTGAGAGTCTTGATGGTATCAACTTGAAGAAAGTCTCCAGCATGGATATCAACAACAATGTCCGTCTTACAAAGTTTGACACCCAAGTTGCCAACATCACTACACTTCTCAACATTGCCGGCAACAGCGAGGACTTGGTTGTCTCCTTACCCAACCTTATTTGGGCGAACGACATGACTTTCCGTGATTGCAAGGCCGTTACCACTCCATCTTTGTCCTCTGTTAACGCATCTCTCAACTTCATCAGCAACCACTTTACGTCATATGTTGCACCTAACTTGACAAGTGTTGGTAACTTTGGCTCCCGCAAGGGTAGTTTCGTTTTTGATAGCAACAACAATCTCAAAAACATCTCTTTCCCCGCTGTGACCTTCATCGGAGGAGCTTTAACTGTTACCGACAACACTGATCTTGACGCAATCACCTTCGCCAAATTGGAACAAGTCGGAGCAGCCATTGATCTCACTGGAAACTTCAGCACGACGTGAGTTTCTCAATTCTGGTCCCTATATACACTACTAATATTTCTATAGTCCTTCAGCTCCAGCTCTCGAGGTCGTTGCGGGTGCTTTGAACATCCAGACTACCGGTGAAATCGACTGTGCCACCTACTGGAACACTTTGAAGGGCAAGAACGTTGTGCAGGGTAAGAGTAGCTGTGAACCCAAAAAGGCTGACCCTACAAGTCTCAATGGCACAAGCACCAGCAGTAGCAGCGGATCAAAGTCATCCGATACCAAGGGCGCTGCCGCTTCTTACGGCATTAGCGGAACTGTCGCAGGTCTGTCGGTGGTCGGAGCTATGTTGCACATGTTGTTGTAAAGGAATCGGACGTGGGCGTTTTTCTTTCTTATTAAATTAGACCTAATCTGCCACGTTCTTGCCGTTTCTTAATATCAACTCCACAACGACTTTGTCATTGGAAGTAGCAATTGAGCGGGTTTGCCTCTTATCTACTGGAGAATGGTTGGAAGGAATCATGAAGGGGTGACTTGCATAATTGCCAGAGATTTGTTGACTGCTGCACGTATTAAATGTGCAGTTTTGGCCAGTAGTGACGGGATTGTTCTGGTTGGTGAACGAACCTCGCTGTAATTGAGAATTCCATACACTTGTACATTGCTTTTGCTTGTGTCATTTTTCGTGACGTGTAGTGAAACACCTCACGTACCCTGCCGTAATCGTAATGTAGGGTCCATATAGGCATCTATCACGGCCATGGTATTTGCAAAGTGAAGTTTGACGCATCGATACAATCGACATGAAAGGTCAGCAATTGACTTGAAACAGCTGTGTCAAAATTAGAAGTGCGCACATGGCCGTGGTTGATTGCTTGTGCAAAGAATAAATTACCTGGATATCCGCTCGACCACTTATCAATTTGCACCATTGTTCAAACCATCATTGTTCAAACAAGTCTCTACTCGAATCAAGCTACGTGAAATGTTGATGTACTATACACTTTACGTTACTCGCGAGGTTGTTCTTTGACCCAGTGCGTTTAACTTGGGATCAGGTTGATATTTCATTGAGTTTTGTTCTCTTGCATAAATGTTTACGATACCCAGCTGTGTCACTTGCGCACCATCCATCTGTTGTAGGGCCACAAGCTCTTGTTCACCCGGCCCATGTTTGGTAGTTGACATTGTCTGACAGCAGCTAGGCTTCGGACCAATTTTTGCCAATTTAGGAAACTCGGGAGGTTGGTAACGAACACCGGGATCACCGAGTTTACAAAGTACTATATTAAACGAGACATCCTCCCCTGGCATCTATGGGCTGTAAAGGTGAACGTGAACAATACAGAGGGAGGCCATGTTTTGTCCAACGATCACCAGGAAGATGGCGGTCCGAGGGGTGAGGTTTTGGGTAAAACCTACGATGGTGCCGTCAGCACTCCGTCTAACGGCGCCGAGACAAATTCCATCTTGGAAGCCTCATCAATCTCTGATAAGTCGCCGGTGCTTAACGGGAGAGGCACACAGTCGTCTAGTCAATGCGGGAGAAGGTGACTCTTTAATAAAGGACCTCGGAGGAAAGGGTCCAGAGGAAGGAAATAGGAAAGAGCCAAAAGACAAAGCCTGGCCATGGGGAATATATGCTATTTTTGGTGTGATTGTCGTAGGTGCCTCGACTTACGGATTTTTGAGGAATAATCGATCAGATCCACCAGAGCAAATCCAGTCCGGATCAATAGAGTGGTTAGGAAAGGCCGTGCCTCCATATACTTTGGCTGATGTGGACGCTTTGTTCAAAGAGAATGCGTCATCTTGGAGCCCGGATCACTGGATGTATGGGTATCGAAGGGATGGACGGCCATTTGGAGTGGAGAGATGTGATGGGATCATGCTTAAGAGTAATGAGCCGTCCGAGGATCAGATGGTGGCTAGTGTGCAGGATGTGGAGGGTTGTAAGAAGGGATGGTTGTTTTGGGGGGTCTTTGATGGCCATAAGTATGTTGTTTCCTTCTTCATCTCTCAGCATACTCAGGAGTGGGAAAACAATACTAATATGATATATGAAAAGTGGCTCGGCAATGTCTCTTACCCTGAAAGAATCACTCATCCCTTATGTGGTCCGCAACGTTTCTCAACTCTACCGCTCCTTTTCGGATGAAGTACCCCCATCCTCAACAGTTGACATAGCCATCTCTTCGGCTTTTCGTCAACTTGATAACGACATTATGGAAGATGGTATCGAGGCCCTTTCCTCTGCTGGGAATTTCACAGAAACCGTCTCCCGTCTGGCACCATTTTTTGCTGGCTCCTGCGCTCTTCTCTCGATATACGACCCTAGCACTCATATCCTACGCACCGCTTGCACTGGAGACTCACGTGCTGTCCTGGGTCGCCTTACATCTCCAGGGAAGTACGTAGCAGAGCCATTATCTGTTGATCAAACTGGCTTCAACGCTCTCGAACTCGAGAAGCTCACCAGTGAGCATCCAGGGGAGAATAATGTCGTTGATTTGAAGTCAGGTAGAGTTTTAGGGATAGCGGTGAGTAGAGCTTTTGGGGATGGGTTATGGAAATGGCCGATCGAGATTATCCAGGAGTGTCAGGAACGGTACTTTTGGAAAGCCCCTAGGCCAGGTTATAAAAGTCCACCATACCTAACAGCTGACCCAGTAATTACTTCTACCAAGATTGAAGGAGGCGAATTTTTAATACTGGCTAGTGATGGGCTGTGGGATAACATTACCAGCGAACAAGCTGTTAGACTGGTAGAGCTGTGGCTAATCGCAAAAGGAAACCGAGAAATTGGGAAGGGTGAGAAGTCGGAGCATAAGAAAGAGAGGGCAAACATATGGGCCGTGAAATGTAGTGATGGGGATTTTGTAGTCGAAGATGAGAATTGTGCAGCTCATCTTGTGAGAAATGCCTTTGGGGGGAGGGATCATGAGAGACTGTTGGGGCTGGCAGGAGCGAAGCCTCCATTTAGTAGATCTATCAGGGATGATGTTACGGTGCAGGTGGTATTTTTCAAAGGGGTGAATATTTGATGATGTATGGAAGTGAAGTTTAGTTCCAATAGACGGAGAATTCTGGTAGCAAAGGAAGCATCCAGATGACGTTATTATCGAAAGATAACTTGGAATCAATTGGCATTTAGAACGCATCAGCAAATAACCTAGTTGCTTTGAGATACATATCTTTTTGTATCTTGCTCTACTTAAATGGCTTTGTCAATATCAAAACGAGATACCACAGGTTCCCGTAACTTTTCAATCATCATAAGACTGCTGAATGTAGTCACCCCAAGGTCGTGAATCGCACAGACCTACCAGTCATAGCTCTCCTAACATTTTCAAGTTTCTACATAATTGATCTGAAAGAGCTTTACTTCGCTCTGATATTGTGTACCTCGCTATGGTATGGGTTAGGTTTCATAAGAACACCCGTAGGTGGGGCCGAGGTAATAGCCGAGCCGAGAACGCCAAATCTCGACGCGTCGACGTGACCGCGTTTGTACCATCTTAAACCCAACCTCATTGAATTTCCCCAACTATGAATACTTCCCTCCAAAGTTAAACCTCCCGCCACTTATGATATAGAAGTGTTCATCATCACCAATCACACTTCTATTCATTACACATACACACAACACAATGCCATCATCACGAGAAACCTCGCCAGAGGTCGAATCTGGCTCTCCGCTGCCATTGACTCCTAGGTCAAAAGTCAAGGCTCTCCTGGCCAAGTTCGATGATGATTCCGAGGAAGAAGAGGTATCTGGTGCTACTACTGCGAGAGAAAGGCTTAGAGTTTCCTTGTTGAAGAACCCTGTACCAAAGCCAGATGGAACTGAGAAGCAGACTGAGGCTGCTATCAGTAACTCGCAGAATGAAGTTGAGGAATCTTCGGACGAGGAAGAGGTTATCCAGCCCAGAGGGCGAATGGCAGCCCGAATGATGGCGGCTAATGCCAATGCTGTCAATGAGGAAAAGAGTATAATCGGCACAGCAGAGATTGCTAAAAGCACATCACCGAAATCCACAACACAAGATAGCGAAGAAAGCGATGCACCAGTTATATCGAGGAAAAGAAAGCTGAAAGTTGCACGTCGTGCTACGCCATCTCCAAGCCCAACAAAAGAACCTGCGTCTCCTGGCTTATTCGTCTCGCCTGCCGCATCGCGATCTAAATCTCTTACCCCTAATAACTCCGAATCGGACGCCCTTCCAGACCTTGCTGATGCTCGTTTCCAGGCTCTCATCGCGAAGAAGCGCAAGGAGCGTGAGGAAAAAGAGGCAGAGGCAGCAGCATTAAAAGCTAACAAGATGGCGGAAAGGAAGAGACAGTCGGCAGCTATCCAGGAAGATGATGATGTTATCGACGACGAGGTGGAACGACGACTCACACAATCAAACCCACCAACTAGGAAAGCAAGCAAGAAGGCTCTGGATGATATACACAGGGAAACCCAGCGTCTTAGCCGGAGTAATCAATTGGCTCATGCTCCTATTACCAAAAAGAAATTTACCGTTGCGGACTTTACGAAGCGATTCAACTACAAGCAGCCTGCTGCAACAAAGGAGGAGCCTTTATCTGATCCCATAATACCTACCAGCAGTCCAGCGCGATATTCTTGCTCAGATGTTGAGATGCATGATACACCAGCAACAACTCCGGGGTCTGTGAGAAGCACTTCTTCTCGCAAGTCGACTACGAATATGGTTGTAGAAGAGCAAGCACTTTTGAATGAGCACGGCAGCAAATCTCCTTTTCTTCAAACCTCGTCATCTCCGCTCAGGAAAATGGACAAAGGAAAAGGCAAGGCCATTGCAAACTTGTCGCCACTCCAAAAGTTGAAGAAATACCCAATTCAACAGTCACCTGTACGTGTTAGCCGTATGAAAATTCTGGAGAAGCCTACCACTTTAGATGAATCGGATAGCGACCTCGAAATTATCAAGGAAACACAGAAGTCAAGGAAGACAAAGCTGGATTCCATATTCGATCGCCTCCCTGAAAAACAGGCACAGGAGCCACATTCTCTTCATATAATGAAAATGCTTGCCCACATTAATTCCCCTGATAGGAAGAATGTCGTGGGGAGGAACAAGAAGCCAACGATCAACAATGCCGAATGGCAAATCTCCATGCAGCAACGTGCCAAGCAACAAGCTAGACAGGCGAGAGAAGAGAAACTGCAAATATTACGGGAGAAGGGTATACATATTCAGACAGCTGAGGAGAAAGAAAACGAGATGGCAGAAGTTGAGAATCTTATTGCAAGAGCTCGCCGTGAAGCTGAGGAAATCATGCAACGGGAGAGAGCAGCAGCCAAAAAGGAGCGAAAGGCTAACGGGGAGGCTGATCCTCTGGGAGAAAACAGCAGCGACGATGATGATTACGAGGAGGAAGAGAACAATCTAGCTGAGGAAATATCTGGATCAGAAGCCGAAGAGCTGGACTCTGAAGAGGATGGCAATGTGGCCAGTGGTGAGGAGGACTCGGAGATGGACGAAGATCTCGAAATGGAGGACGAGGACGAGGAATTAGTGTCTAAAAATCCCATGTTGGACAATGTAGCTGATGACACGGAAAATGACGAAACTGAGGATCACGACTTTACCGGTGACAAGATCTCAGAGATCAACGACATGGATGAGGATGAGGACGAGGATGGCGATGTAGCAGTAAATCAGAAGAGTCGCCGCTCGAGACAACTGCAAGTGATATCTGATGACGAGGATATGGAGGATTCTGTAATGGAGACACCTTCCATAGACCGGACAGTATCACCTAGAATGTCAGATCTAGGATCACCTGCTGCTCCAATGTCAGTCTTACGATCCGCTACGAAGACTTTCATCCCTGGAGTAACAGTTGCTGGTCCCGCCGGCCTTGGCTTGACGCAAATCTTCGCTGGCACAATGGACGAGAGCCAGGTCAGTGGTGACGAGTCATCACAGGTTCCCTCGCAGATAGAGCCTCAAGCTGTCGATTCCATGGGGTTTTTGAGACGCCTGCCTGCTCCAGAACTGCCACCATTTGTACCTACTCCTGTGCGGGCCACTCAGGATCTTGCGTTGGAGAGCCAGCCGGACTTCGATCATATTCCGGAATCGCAGCCATTGGATGCGGAAGCTACAGCGTTGGACCTAGGATTTTCTCAGTCACAGATACATGGGTTTGATAGCTTTATTGACCCGTCAACTCAAATGTCTGATTTTCCCGAAGCCACTCAGGATGTTGGATTCCAACACATGACTCCGATAAAAGGACGGTTTGTCGAAGCTCCTCCATCCACAGTTGATACGGTCATGGCGCCGACTGGGAATTTAGAGATTATGACTGAAACGCCGGTTGTCAAGAAGAAGGGTAAATTGCGACAGAGAGCTCAAGTGGCTGCTTTTTCGGACGACGAGGACGCAGAAGAGGCAACTGCTATGGCTGTTGAAGAGGATTATGAAATCACAGCTAATGCGTTTGATGTCATGCGAAAAGTTACTAAGAGGAAATTGACTGTGGACGAGTTTGATAAGAAAAAGAGCGATGCTAAGAATATGGTCCATGAACAAGCTGATGAATCTGAAGACGAGTACGCAGGTCTGGGAGGTGCTAGCGATGACGAAAGTGGTGGTGAAGCGGACGAATATGTCAAGGAGATGATTGACGACGAGGCTGGAAAGCACGTAGATGAGAGACAGATAGCTGCCTTCCATGCGTAAGTTTCTACGTTCTGTTACATTTATACAAGCTAACCGTTACTAGGGATCAGACAAGAATGAATGACGAGAAGCAAGTCGAAAAGCTTTTCAATGATATTTCGAAAGGAATGCTACGCCGGAAACGGGGTGCTGACTACGAACTCTCTGATTCTGATGACGATGTCGAAGCGCAAAAGCGCAGGAAACGGGCCAAGTTCGCTAAAATTCAGAAAGCTTTACTTGCGGACGAGCGAGTTGGAAAGCTTGCTCAAAACCCTAAGCAGCAAGCTTTCTTGCGAGCCATCGAGGACCGCAACAGTGAGGATGAGATGGACTTCCTCGAAGACTTCAAAGAGCAGGAAGACTTCGTGGAGTCGCAATCTCAGTCACAATCACAGTCTCAGCTTGACGACGATTCTCAAAGAGTTCCAGACAGCCAACCAGATGCCTCAATGCCTCCACCAAGAGCTCCTGCAAACCTAGATATGCGACCTCCACCGAACATGCGCCGTACCAAACTCGACAAAAAGCCTACTAATCTCTCCGAAATCCGAGAGTCGCTGTCCAGCCTCATTGAAGAACCAAACGCCATGCTCGCACCTGCTCACTCAGACTCTGAATCTGAAGATGGGCTTGAGATCGAAGGCGGACCAGATGACCTTGCTCCTCGAAAGGAAAAGGAGAAGGAGAACCGTGATCCTTTTGCATTACGCAGAACTAATGTAGCGATCATCGATCGAATTTCACTGAAGCGGCAATCATCTAGCTCGCTATCTGCATCCACCCGTCTCGCATTCTCAGCTGCTTCTTCGGCGCAAGGATTTAAAGTCCCACCATTGTTGAGACGTGCAACAACAAATAGCAGTATCACTTCTGATTCGTCGAAGACATCTAGTGCTGCAACTGAACGAATGGCTGGTGGTGCGGGCGAGGGAATCAAAAGAGGAGGGGGAAAGAGTAGCGGAGTGAACTTTTACGCTAGGGAGAGTGAACGGAGGGCAGTGGTGGTGAAGACGGAGAAGAGGAGGGAGCAGAAGAAGTTTAAAGGTGCTGAAGCGAGGAGGAAAGTTGTTGGTGGCATTTTTGGGAGAGGTAAATTCTCGTGATAATACGGTTGGTAATGGCGTTCGAGCTGGAGGTGTTCCGGTATGGGTATGGCATGGGAAATGGAGTTTGGATAGGTATTTGATAATGATTGTAGCTCAATGAGTAAACCACATTGTGGAAACCCACTTTAAATCTTCATATTCTAGAACAGTTATTTTTGAGATACTAAGTGGTAAATATTGACCTCAGAAAATCAGAATCAGGGTCAGTAGAGTAGTCGAATTTATAAAAGTGGATGAGCCGAAGGTGATCGATTCGTTGTACCAGAAAGAACGAACAAACAAACATACGCACAACTTCCATATATAACATAATTCATTTGCCTTAGTTCTCATTAAGGGATTCTGTGCGCTATGTCTTGTTCCATTTCAATGCCCACGAACAAGACAAACATCATCTGGTTTGTGCTCATTACCCTAACACGCCTAACGCCTAGCCAATATCCCATTATCTCAAAACTGCGTTTCCCTTACCCTTCCAATTTTGTTCCTAATATCATACTCCACCCACCTAGCCAACCCCCTCCGTCCAGGCGCGACTACACTCCCAGGATTCATAACATGGCAACCTTCATAGGTAACGCAGAAAGCCGGGGCCTCGGTATCAGCAAGTACCATCGCTGTTGGTAGTGGATATACTTGCAACGCGCTTGCATAGTCCCACAATACCGGGCGAATCGCCATACCAAATGGTGACAGATAACCTTGATCAAGAACTGTTTTTACTAGTTTCCGCGCGGCATGAAGGTCACTCGATAGAGGCTCTTCGCCCGTTTCGGGTTCCGCGACGTGTGATTCCGCAGCCTGTACTTGCGTGTCGACTTCCATTTCTGCTGGGTCGACTCCCGTGGTTGGTGGTGGCGACATGCCCATATCTTCTTCGTCTCCGGCCGGTTTTGAAGAGGAAAATTTGACAGCTGTTCGTCGGAGTCGGGCAGACATATTGTCCCTTAGGAGTAGAATTTCGTGATTAGGTCCGAATATCGAGATGCGGGATGGATTACTTGTCCATATCGCTTCCCCATCTGTTGAGCCTTTCTCTTTCTGGGCGTCTGCATTGGCAGTTGCGAACACTCGTTTTATTCGCGATGTGAACATATCTGGGACTGATTTCCTGGGTAATGGTGTAGAGGCTCCAGCCGAGAATGAAGACGCCCAGCCGTCGTTATCACCAGGCACGAAGATAAAAGTTGCTGCTTGAAGAAGCGTTGGATACTCGGAGAGAACCGAAGCCAGACTATCGAAATACTCCTTGTATTCAATTGAACCTCCACTTCCTCCTCTGGCCATTACTGCGTGCTGTACAAAGTTACCCATGAGCACGAATGTCATGGGTGTATCTTCCTCAGGCTCTGCAGCGTACAGACCAAGAAGCTTCTTCAAAGCTTGGAGAGCACGAGGTTGATCCAAGTTCAGTTCCCCTACTATTACCATCCGTCCTCGGCCACCGCCTTCACCATCGTCTCCAAGGGGTTTCGGAAAGAGTTTTTGTTCGAGCCGCCTCATCTTAGACCCTACACCTCGTTCACTACCAACCCCTAGGAAGTCAACCCATCCGAATCCACCACCAGCTGTCACATCACCCTCTCCATTTTGCCCTGTAAGGCCCAAAGTAACAGATCTTCGTTCACAAGGTGGCCCACCAATGAAGAAACCAATGAATTTACCGCCAATCGTGCCACCAACTCCTCCGTTACCACCAAGCGCGCCACTTGAGTTATTTTCTTCTTCTTCGTAATGGCCATCAACCAAGACAATCATTCCAGGTGCAAACCAAGCTCCATCTTCAGGTATTGGCTTTGCATGTGTCAAATCTAGTGCAATACTTCCCGTTAAGTCATTTATGGCAAGAGTTCCAGTTGGAGATATAGCAAGAAGTCCTAGCAGCATGTGATTACTTCCATTTCGGCCTAAAAGATTTGCAATTGGAGTGAGTTTGTAAGATTGTTGTGAAGATGCTGAAGCTAAAGCTGAGCGGCGAAATGAGGGCGCATTGGCCGCATCAAAAGTTGGTGCTTGGAAAGATTCATTGCGAAGGAGACGTTGGTGAATGAGGTTATAGCGATTTCGAAATATTTGTGTTTTATGTGAAGGTTGAGGAAGTAATGATGGCTTTACTGACTCTCTAGATACTGTATCAGTCAAATGCACGAGAAAATAGCAAAGAAACAGACCTGTCAAAATGCTTTTTTCCAACATTGTATACTAGTCGCGGTTGGTCGAAAGCATCAATAACTTTAAGCCATGCCCTAGGATCTTTAAGGCCTTCCTCTTCGTCATCTTCCACATCTAACGTTGATATTCCCAGACTTGACTGGCTGTCCTCTCGGTCCAAAATATGAGGGCGCAAGCCTAATCTTGTATGTGTTACTTCTCCGTTTTGAGAAGACCCCAATACAAGACTATTTTGTCGACTAAGTTCTCTAGGCGCAGCGATTCTCCCACCACTCATACTCCCTTCCAAGTTCTTCAAAATATCTTTCATATCGTTACTATCACCTTCGACGATGACCCCTCCATTCCTACTTTTCCAACTCTTTGCAACCTCCTCCAACAGCTTTTCTGCAAGCCCCTCTTCTCTCCATCCTGTCCCACAATGTCTACCTATGAAAGTAGCCAGCACCTGGAGTGCTGAGGAAGTTAGGGTAAGACTATACTTCTTGGTAAAGGTTCTGAAGGCTAAGGGTCTCAGAGTTGCGGGAGGAAGTATTATTGGAAGTATGCCGGCTTTTGCAGGAGCAGCAGCAGCAGCATTGAAAGGCCTTATAGGATGTATAGGTGTTGCAAAGGCTGGTGAGGAGGACGGTATTGGATTTGTTTGAGCAGGAGTGGCGGGCAATTTGAATATAGGAGCAGCCTTAGATCTTGGTTGGTGTGGACGATTCATCATCCTATGCAGATCGAAATCACTATTCTTGTCTTCTGGAGATTTCAAAATGTATCAAGGTGTTGTTCAAGCGAACTGAGCAACACGCCTTCGGTCGGCAGACGCGTCTACGCGTAAAGTGGATTTTGGTGGTGTCGCGTCCGTATCCCTGCTTCTTCAAGCTTCATGAAGCTCGAGCTCAAGCAGCTGTCGCAATCGCAACAATTCCAATCTCCAATTAAATCAAGAGCAATCAATTCTCGAGCCCACATATTCGCAATCTTACATACATCTAGCAACCTCTTGATCTTCTTTGTGCAGGACAACTATACAAGGTAAACAAAGCGCTCCAACAAAATGGCCGCCGAACCTATCGAACCACCTGTGCTTCTAAGAGAAGAATCATCTGCCGCCGCCGAAGAGATCAAATCTGTTAAAGTTACTCTCGCAGATCTATGCGCGAAGGGTACCTCACAGTACGCGCGCAAAAACTATGAAGCTGCCGCAGACCTATACGCTCAGGCATCAGAAATGCAGGTAGGTTTAACAGAGCACCGTCCAGCCATTTATATATCTTCTGTGTAAGATTCTAATAAATTGTTATGTGAAACACTTTGACGCTTTCAATCTTGAACAATACGATGAATGACTCTTGAAGATTAGAGTACTGAGTCAAACAAGCTGTCAAGTTTCGATGCTTCAAAGTGTTTGGACACAATGTATTATACTAGTCTCTTAAGGCCTGCTGTCACTTCTAGCATTGTGTAAAGTTGCTCACATTGATAGGCTGAGCTCAACGGTGAAACCAATCCAGAAAATGCCGAAATTTTGTTTCTTTATGGCCGATCCCTTTTCGAAGTAGGCAAAGCCCAAAGCAATGTTTTAGGTGGAAAATCGGGCGGTGGTGATAAAAAGAAAAAGTCTGGCATATCAAAGAAGCCGGTCAACAAGCCAGAGACTGCCGAAGACGAAACAAAGAGTGGTCTTGACAAGGTCACCGAAGAGGCTACGGAGCTCATTGCTAAACAGGAAGAGTCCAAGAAGAACCCGGCCCAACCACTTTTCACATTTACAGGTGATGAAAACCTCGAGGATTCGGACGACGAAGATGAAGACGCAGAGGTAAGCCTATCTCCCCTTACGTTCCAAAGTACCAAGTTTGAAGCTATTTCGGACTGCACGAAATGACTCGTGCAACTGGTCCTTTTCACTGCAACTTTTACAAGAGACGCTTTTTAGTCATATTTGGATGCTATGTCCGAAAGAGTCACTATCGTTTTGGCAAAACACAGTGAAAGTATGTTCTAATCTGTAAACTCTAGGGCGAAGATGAAGACGAGGACGATGATCTTGCAACAGCATTTGAAATTCTAGACCTTGGTCGTGTATTGTTTACTCGAAGACTAGAAGCACCTGAATTCGGAGAAGGTGAGGGGAAGGGGAACGATAGTGGCGATTCAGCTATGACGAAACATATCAAAGAACGGCTTGCGGATACTCATCATTTACTGGGAGAGATATCCTTGGAAAACGAGAAGTTAGATTTTCCGCCCCTTTGTTTCAAGTTATCTTGCAAGACACCTTTTTACTGATCAGTAACAGATTCGAAGGTGCTGTCACAGATTTTAGAGCTGCATTGGAATTGAAGCAGGCTATCTATGCTGAAGAACATGAAGTTATCGCCGAAGCCCATTACCTGCTGTCCCTTGCCCTAGAATTTGCATCCATCAAACCAGTTCCTAAAGAAGGGGAAGGAGAAGGAGAAGGAGAAGGAGAAGAGGACGCTGAGCCAGATACGCAGGTTGATCAAACTTTGAGAGATGAGGCCGCGAAAGAAATGGAGGCTACAATCAACAGTATCAAGCTCAAACTCCAGAACAAGGAAGTAGAGCTTGCATCTTCCGCTAACTCGGAAGAGAACGATATCCTGAGATCACAAATTGCCGATTCGAAGGAAATCCTAGCTGACATGGAGGCTCGGTTGGCCGAACTATCAAAACCTCCAATTGATGTCAAGGGCATGAAAGAATCGGTTTTTGGCGGTGCTGGAAGTGAGAATCCATTAGGTGGGCTCCTTGGAGCCAACGAAGGAGAGTCCGCTGCTGAGGTAGATGCTCGAATTGAAGAGGCTAAAAAGTGAGTTTGACCCAAGCTCGTATGAAAAAGTTCCTTTTCTATTGTTTCAGACAATGCGCGCATCCAAAAGGAAAAGGACTAATGATTTCAGAACTGCGAATGATCTCTCAGGCTTAGTTCGCAAAAAGAAAACCGTCGAAGCTGCAAGCAATGGCACTGCCTCATCCAACAGTAAGCGCAAGGCAGAAGATGACGCAGAGGAAGCCAGCGACACTGCGAAGAAAGCCAAGGTTGAAAGTGTTCCTGAGGAGCTCTAGTGTAGGAGGAAACGAATGCAATGTACTAAGTAGAGCTATACGGACGGACGGATGGCAAAAATGACGGCGTTTCGTTTGTTCCTGGAATTCTTAAAGGCGGCTGCTAAGATATCGAACTCAAATTTCACAGGTATACAAATCAAATTTTATGCAGTCAGATCGTTACAAGTGGCTAGGCCCACTGATTGCTATTATCTCAAATTATGTGGGACAAGCAAATGTGGTTTGGATCTTAAGCTGTTGACTGTCGAGGTTGAAAATCACAAACCTCAAAACACAAGCCGTCCTGCAACACCGAAGACCATAACACACTCACAACTATGATTTTAAACCCTGTAAGAATGAGGTTTACTTTAATATTGAATCTGTGCGACTTTAGCAGCAAATTATGTATGTGTTTCCATCGTAGCAGTATTTACAAAATCACAGTCACCATTTGAGTATTTATAATTCTCGAGGCCATTTATTTAGTATTATTTACTTTCAATATCACAGTGTCAAGCAGATCAGCTTGATCTTATGGTGACATGTCACAACAAATGGCCTCTAGATGAAAAGTCACCCTTCCTGATAGACAATATTTATGCCATATCAGCAATTCTCAGAGTTGATATTACTCTTTCGTTATCAGGGAAACATTGCTGAAAATTGCCTCATCTTTCCTGTGCGCTTCTGAGCCTCCTTTGTAGTGGAAAATCCAAGCGTCATTCTTGACAGGGGTATGCAGGGATATGGTTTGGTAGTAAGTTCGAATCATGGTCATGGCTGAAGTGGTACGTCGATCAGCAATCTGTGCTAGCTTCAAAGTGACACCAGTGAAGTAAAGGTTGTAATACCCGATTGTGATATATAGCGGGGACACAGGGAAGTTTTGAGAAGGGGTAACTTTACTCTAGTATGTCACAACTTGTGTGATCCAGGATGTAGGCCCTAATGATGGCGGCGGAATGTTTGGGTGTGCTGAAGATTACTGCTTCTTAAAAGCCTCCAGGTGTATTCATTGATGACGGGGTGTTGCTGGAACCACCACGTAGATGCGAAGAAGATCCCTTGAAAAGCGATTGCCATATAAAAGCTTCGCTGAGAAGAAGCTCGATATCTTTCTCAGTCCAGTCTCGAGTTGGTAATGCTTGCAGAAACATCATAACTTCTTGAAAGTCCATTTTCAAGAGTCTATCTGTCCACTTGACGAGAAATGCAACACATACATAGAGATGAAACTCTGAAAAGCCTTGCTCTTCGGCCTAATTTAGCAATTAGTGGTGTTAAAAGTGAAAGGAACGTGCCTGTTCTTACCATATATGTATCCCACATCCTGATGGTATTTTTTACACTGATTTCCCTCATCAAAAGACAATTCATCCAACGGAAGCTGAACTGTATAAATTCAACCCCTTCCTGTTCTAGATGTTTCGCTAATGGAGTGTCTATCCGAGCTGTGAGATCATGGAGGGCCGCAACCTGGCGTTGAATACCTGGCTGAGCAAAGATATAGTTATCCTGAATGCCGTCCAAGAGCTTAGTCAAGCACCAAAAGGAATCTGCCTCTACAGCATCTAGAACAGGCTTTGGTAATTGTCCCGGGTCCATACCGCTCTCAATATCCGATTCGCCAATATAACTTGCAAGAAACACTTGCCAGAATGGTGTGACAAGATCATTGATCCCCTGAACATAGCCGCTGGCAGGATGGCGTACAGCCCAGACATATAATATTCTTTCTAATGATCGTTGAGTTGCCTCATATCCATATAGCTCGAGATGAGGGTTTGTGCGAGGTACATCAATACTAATCTGATGCCAAATAGTTTCATCAAGCCCTCTTGCTTTCCCCGGTGTCGCAGAGCTGTTTCCACTTCTTTCAAATGCTTGTCGTACTCCGTCTAGATACTCCTTACGCTTACGTTCCAGCGTCCCAACACGTCTTTCACTACTTGTGGGAAGATATCCAAGTAACAGTTGCCAAGTCATGGCCCTGACCTCCTCCGGAATACCAGACCATGCTGCAGACCTTAAGTCCGTCAAAGAAATTGAAGTTGCTTGAAGGATTTTTTTAAATTTGTTGATCCTCGTTATCCGTGCAGAGTGTACATCCATATCCTTAGGGGTACCGGCCACAGGGATGGGGGGGTGATTGATAAGGTGCAATGAATTTGCTGGGTCTCTGAGTATCTCCTTATATTGAGGCCTCAAAATCTTGCCTTCACTCTTTTTAGCAACAGGGTAACTTGGCGATGGTCTTTCAATCGCGATATCAGCACTATTTGAAAGTCTCCGCGGTCCCAGACCTCCTATATCGCCTTGCAAACCAAGTCCCAATGCGGGTGAAAGCTGACCACTAGAAACTATATTCTTTTGGTTGGGCGCCTTCTTTGTTTTCCGCTTCATACTAGATATACTCGGTAATCCAAAATCATCGCCGTCATCGTTGTCATAACCATATTCGTCATCGTCAACGTCATCCTCCGCGTTCCAGTCATTATTTGTATGTGAAATGAAGTCTGTATATGTTCTTCGGGGAGGCGAAGCTATACCTCTTATAGGTGGAGTATTACTTCTAGTTTTATGTGAAGACAAGGAGGGAGGTGTTCTTGGCCGGGTTGAACTAGATGATAAAGAACTGATTTAACTGTTAGCACGAATATAGCATCAAGGCTAGAACACATGCAGATTATCAAAAGCTAGCATATCCGCGTGAGAGTATGACGCCCCCACCACCAATCCTGAATTATGCACGGGTTTCGTAGGAGAAGGATCTCGACGAGAAGCCGAGGCTCTGCTTCGCCAGAAAGGAGATGAGGACCTGGGCAACATGTAAGTGACTTTGCCTGCCTGCTGCTGCATCATTTGAATCCTTGTCTTCTATGTTTATAGCTCTGGTTTACATTTTGACATGTGTAAGGCTATGTAGAATTGGTAAACGTACTCTGATCTTTCTAATTGTCACACGGTCTATCAGCAGGTTTCTAGACAGAGTATCAACAGGAGTAGAAGTTATAATGACAGAGCTATCTGACTAAAGCGCGGGATTCGACTTACCCACTTGTACCATTTCCTTGACAAACAAGCTGCAATTAGCAGTTATTTCTTCTCTAAAGATTTCTTTGAACTTACCTGCGGCTTCTTGCTACCGTTTGAAGAAGTAAACATTTTGGCAGAGGTATGATCCTTCACCTTCGGCGTTCATAGGAGCTTGATTTGATTTTGGTGGTTGGAGGTTCCCTCTTCAAGGTCCAAGTCGCCTCGTGCCAAGAATAGTGGATCCAGGCACTGGATGTTAGCGTCCTGAGCAAACTACCTCTCAAAGCCTGATCAACCACTTCACTTGTTTACTACCAGCCATCCAGATCATCAAATCCTCTCCGCACTTTCTTCTTTTACACTCTTTTAATACCACGAACTTTCTTTCGCGCAATACATCTTTTGTTTAACTGGGCAACAACCACAGTGGACCTCCTTTGATAACTTTGCTACTACAATAGCTAGCCAAGTTACGTTTTAATCACATCCCATACCTTTCCAAACGAATACATCTCAGAATGGCGGAACCCGATAACTTTGAGGAAGATCTCTTCGCTGATCTGTATGTATAAATCCAAAACCATCTGCGCCTCACAACTCCGCCTTTGGCCACTGCTGGGGATAGTATAGAGACCCTCTGGGCAAACAAAGACTGCAGTCATGTAGTCTAGCAGCCTTGGCCGAGTGACTGACGCGAACTCTTACACTCATTATATTCGACAAAATTCGAGACTGACTGAATTATAGGTACACCGAAGATGATGCACCTGCAAAGCCAGAGCCTGCTCCTGTGGTAAAGAGTGAGCCTGCAGCACCACCTGTCGAAGTTAAGTCAGAGGTAAAGGCAGAGGAGAACGGTGACGGGGATCAAAATATGTATGCCGAAGAGGAAGAAGATGACGACGAGATAGACTTCAATCTGGGCAATGGGAATAGTTATGAAGCTACTACCAGTCATCAGGAGTCTCAAGGGACGGGTATCAAGGAAGACGGGTAAGATATAGTTATTTCTTTAAGTTCCTGCAAAGTGCGAGCGCTATTGGGGAGAGTCAATATCTAGGCAATCTAGCTCTTAGCCGTAAAACATGGAGGTCCGGCTTCGCGCTGAATAAGTGGTACGGGAACATCTAATACAACCCATAACTTATGCGGCATATTTGGAAAGAAACCTCCGAGCTTTAAGCGTTGCGGGAATAAAATCATGATGAATTGGGAGCAACAATAGAAGATGGGATACCAGTGTGGTTTGTGAAATCATGAACGCCGAACGCCACGGCCAAGCAAACATTAGGCATTATAAGGTCCCAAAGGGTGTTCTGGGTGATTTGGGTTTACAGTCTTCGGGAAGTGGTGCAAGGCAGAACTAGAATTGAAAAAAATGTCAGGAAGGGGGACTATCGTTATGGGAGCACAGAATTCGCCTCGTGCACTCGACATCTACAGCGACCATATAATTGTCCTACTACATAGCCTATTGTCGAGATATCTTCATAGAGCATCATGGGGGAGGCAACATTTAGCCTATAGCACAAAGAGTAGCGTGTAGCGCTCATCGCCAGTACCTAGCATCACGATAGCAAACATCGATTGTTCTTGGATATCTTGTCGTGTCAGACTTCGTTGCATGACTTGCAGGACTCACTGCGACTTGTTCACATCAGTTGGTGTGGATGTCTCCCCGCACATTTGCCGATACCGATGTACAGATATCCTCAAAATGGACCCGTATCTTCTTGACTTCCTCGCAAGCCATAAGCCACTTCATATCTGAATGGATTTAGACGACTATGACGAATAATCGTGGGAAACCTGAAGAAGGACGTTTGGTATCGAGCACTGGTCCAAAAGATTATTCCCCTACAGGCAAAAAAAAATGTTGTAGCTACCACAAGGCGGACAATTCACTACAGCAGTTTTCAGCGCCACCTCCTTGTAGCGGACATTCTTACTAACATATTATTCCTTTACAATTTGTAAAATTCCAGAGAGATTTGAAGTTGCTAACTGTTCAAACTGTAGGAAGATGTTCATTGGTGGATTGAACTGGGAAACCACCGATGGTAGGTCAGGGCAAAAGAATTTTTTGATATCGTCTAATATGTGAATAGAGTCGCTGAAGGAATACTTTTCACAGTTTGGTGACGTACTAGAGTGTACGGTTATGAGAGATGGCGCGTCTGGACGCTCTCGTGGCTTTGGATTTCTCACATTCAAGGATGTTAAGACCGTCAATATTGTGATGGTAAAGGAGCACTGGCTTGATGGGAAGATTGTAAGTATTCTTCTTGTTCCTGAATGTTTAGAGAATTCTCGGCACCTTAATGCCAGATTGCTGTGTTCAGCCTGTGTTGTTGTCATTTTGCTCCTATTGGATACTGTTCACCAACTTCTTACCTTTGCAGATTACTTATCTGCTCATTTGGACCCTTTGTAGCTGACATAACACAGATCGATCCCAAGCGGGCAATTCCACGAGACGAGCAGGAACGCACCAGCAAGATATTCGTTGGTGGAGTTTCACAGGAGGCATCTGAGAAGGATTTCAAAGATTTCTTCGCGCAGTTTGGAAGAGTTATTGATGCTACACTAATGATGGATAAGGATACCGGACGACCAAGAGGTTTCGGTTTTGTTACTTTCGACAGTGAGGCAGCAGTCGACGCATGCTTACAAGGTCCTCTCGAAATTCATGGCAAGCCCATTGAAGTAAAGAAAGCCCAACCACGTGGCAATATGCGCGAGGATGAGGAACGAGCTGGCAACAGTGCTCGTGGCCCTAACCAATTTCGCAAAGAGCAGAATAATCCAAATCAACAACAGGTCGGAAATAACAACGCTCAACAGGCACCTAACGGTATGACGCCGCAAGTCATGGCACAATACTGGCAACGCATGCAACAATACTTTGCAATGATGCAACAACAAATGGCCATGGGTGGAATGGGAAATATGAATCCCCAGATGATGCAACAGATGCAGCAAATGCAAACTATGCAAGCCATGCAACGACAAATGCAAGGTGGTGCTGGAGCTGATGCTCGAAGTCAAAGCCCTCAAAGTCCAGGTGGAGCTGGCAATATGGCGAGCATGGCTGGTATGGCTATGAACCCTCAAATGATGCAACAAATGCAACAAATGCAGATGCAACAGATGCAAGGTGGTATGGGTAATAACTATCAGGGAGGTGGACAAAACAATCCAGGTGGAAGAATCGGTACACCAGGATATAATGCTTATGAGCAACAAATGTTTGAGCAGCAGAAGTATGAGCAGCAACAAATGCGTCGTGGTCAGCGTGATCAATCGCAACAATATAACCAAGGTGGATATGGAGGTGGTGGTATGGGAGGACCAACTTCCTGGGAGGGCATGTATGACGATGTTCCGCAGCCAGCTGTTGCCAATGGGGGTGGAAAAGGAAGCTCTAAAGGCTCTGCTCCTCCCGATCCAACAAAGGCTCCTCCTGCAAATGCTCCAACTGGTCCCAAAAATGCTGGGAAGCCAGGTGCTAACTATCGTGGAGGAGGTCGAGGCGGCCAGCGTGGCTTTCATCCGTATGCTCGGGGGTAGATTGGAATGCTATCATTGGGGTATACGCTCTGGTTTGTAGCAGTATTTTGGGTGCGTTTTATGACTATGAAGGCAAAAGTCAATTAAATTTGCACCTCTCGCAGATGATATTACGATACATAGCAATTTTTCGGAATGGGGCAATTGGAACCTTATTCGAAGATGCTTGCGTTGCTTGATGGATTAGCTCCTAATTCTCATCAGAAATCTAATAGAGCTAACTCTGACCCGACTGAATATCAAGTGACTGTGTTTCACAAATATAGTCCCCCATAGCCTCTTTTTTTGAAACAGCTGCACTTTTCGCTTTTAACACATTATAATATGCAAATGAATAAAGGCCAAAAAATCGCTCAGCCTTTGGTAGATCGATACCTTACACTAAAGAGCTTTTTTTTCTGTGTTCCAAGTGAGTTGTGTCCTGGCAAGTTGTCTCTTCAAAACGCTTTGGCTAATAAGCCCACACACGTACTGTGTAACTTACCCTCTAGTCAAATACGCTTGTATCAGACCAATAACAAAGCTGAAAACACTCTACGGAGGTGCAGGACCTAAATATTATTACACGGCCTTCGTGGCGGTGCATTACTTGGTGAGAGCTGCTTCACTAATAAGCGGCAGAATATTCTGCCCAAAGCGGTATGACAATAACCAGGTCTGGCACCTTGGTACGCTAAAGTGGCGAAGCACCCACTTATCGTATAAAAATGTCAAATTTGGAATGGAAATCTCAAATGTGACAAAACAAGCTGATTTGGCCGAGTGGTCTAAGGCGATGGTGCTCAGATTCTCGGAGTTTCTATTCCTGATTAGGAAAGTACATGGGGCCTGAATCATTGTCTAAAGAGCACGTTTAAAGAGCATGTCTCAAGTATATCAGAAGCGTTTTGGCCTTGATACCTCTATGAAATTAACAAAGACTATTCTCAGAATAGTTGGTAGCTTTTCAAATCAACAGCGGTTGGATATAAGCTATACTTTAGCTTGATAAGCAACTCTTTTGTATTCTTTGGAGTCTTTTTTTAAATCTCTTACAATTTTATGAGAATTGATATTGTTCTTTGTAGATTAGCCCAACCTTTTTATTCTAGTATATTTAATTTGAAAAAAATGATAAGGAAACATGCAAGTTTCCTTGCCCTTGAGACTTGCTTTGCACGTAACTACTTTCGTACTTTGCTCAAACTACATTTAAGGATCCTACCTACGTCTTTGAGCATAGCTATTTAATGCCCTGGCTCACCAAGGCAGCCCCATCATGCCTGCTCAATCGTCATTATGCCATCGGTACACAACCTTCGCATTCAACTTCTTAATCTCAAACTACCGACTACAGGAAACAAGCCTCTACTTGAAGCACGGCTTGTTATGAATACTGTTGGATGGAGGGATGAGCTGGCGGCGCAAGAGCTGCAGAAGTGGTTTAAGACATCGACCACCTGGCTAGATCTTGCCCAAGAATGCACGCACTTGGGGTGCATCTATATCAACAACGACTCAAAGTACGCTCTTTGTCAAAAAATCATAGAAAAGGAGAGAACTATACGATCTGGTAAGTATGTGAGTTGTCGTCCACATTAGTTTGTTGCTTATGAAGCTCCAGCTCCTGTAGGTGTGCGGCCCCCAACAGATCTGGTGGCAGCTGGTGATGGTCAAGCTGAAGCTACCGACAAAGATAATAGGAACGATTGGTGGGCTATGTGTGGACGAGGATTTTTTACCCTTGTCGTGGGAACATTATGTATTTATTTGGGAGTAATTGGAGGGCTCGTTGTGGTCGTAGTTGCGCTTTCTATTCTTTCATAAAGATGTGGTTGATATGATAAGGTTTAGTGTGGGTTGCGGAAATCGCCATCGCCAATTTGTCAGTAGTGCTATTTAAAATACCAATGGCATTTTCTTTGTGGCCAATTGTCAACATTCTTTCAAAATTTACATTCCAAAAGGCAGAAATAAGACACACAGGAAGTTTTATTTCATATGTAATAGATTATGGTAAGAATTGATCACAGCCCTTGGTGGTCACCTTCAGGAGCTCATACTTAATGCACGCTGCCGAACTACCTGGTTTGGCTACGTTAAGTAGTAGTAAATTTTGTATCGGGTATATCTCAACTCTAAATAGGAGTGCCGTTTGTTTTATCTTCCTTAAAAAACATTCTCTTGTAACGCCGTATGTTAATTTCAAGTATCACAATCAACGCCGATACTGAACGCTACCATTCCAATGGCAACAAACAGAGAGATACTTCTGCAGCAGGCCATCGAGCTTGAGCTGTCCCAGCAGGCTCGTTACCAGCAAGTGCAGATGCCAATGGTAGCAGAGAATCAAACAGAGCAGCACACTTCAGAGGTCTGAATCTGATCCTTTTCTTCTAATATATCATATACTGACTTTTGCTTTAGGCCCAACTTTCAAGCCCGGTTTACGATTCGTCTCTGTTGGTATATAATCCGTCTCTTCGTGCCTCTTCCCTACCACCGCCTGATGTGCCACCGCTTGACCATATCCTTTATAAACAACGGAGCATATCAGTGTCCGGTGCTTTCGAGCTAAATTCGACATATGATACACAAATTTCTCATCCTCAAGGTTATTTTTTGAAGCTAGCAAAGAAATACTGGAGTTGGCTTCGAGTCTTTGGGAATCATTTGTGTGACAGGGCAAGACGCTTGCGCCCCATATCGCAGAATGCGCCCTATCTTATCCAAGATCAGGTCCGCGAGTCTTTTATGGTACTAGCACAGTTACTTCGTCTTCTTTGCCCGCTGCTACCGTTGGCATATTGGCCTGTGATTTGGATGGCGAAGAAAATAATTCAACTCCTACTTGCTGCTGGGCTGCTTAGCATTGCTGGCTACATGATATGGAGCTATTGGAACCCCTATCACGCATATCCACTGTGGTTAGCAAAGGTGATATGGGATTTTTTCAAATATCCTGGATGGCTGTTGCTTCAACTATTCTTCAAATCTCAGCCAGGGTCTGTGTCCTCATCACTCAGATCTACACTCTTACCCAAAAATTGCCTTTCAGCAACCGCCTTCTGTCAAGCCTATACTATAGACAACTGGGACCACATACATATTTTAGCGCAAGTTATTGACAATTCTCGACAGAATGTAACACATAGCCGCTATTACATTGACCAAATGTCACTTGCGTGGAAACGTCAGCCCGAGTCTAGCAGTACCAAAGATATCATTCTACAATTTGACAAGATTTATTGGCAATTGACAACACATACAGATAGACTTGCAGAATACTCTTCTGCATTTAAGAATGCGTTTTCCAAGATTTACGGAGTACTTTATGATACACGGGAGAATCTGCTCGCTATGTCCTTGGTGAAGGACAGAGTCAAAGTCAACAAAGGCATTCGGAAAAAATACGTGCATGGCCTTGATGAGTCTATAAACCATCTAGAGTACCCAATCGCTATCGCTGACATCCTTATCAAGCAGATTTATGAGATCAGAGGCTCAATACATGTAGCCATACTCATCATGGATAAGATGCAGAAACGCGAAATGCAGAACTACAATGAGGAAAGATATGCCGCCAATGCGAAAATTGATGCTTATGAAGCGGAAATGAATAAGCCTGTCTGGTGGAGATGGTTCAAATCTTGGTTTAAGCCTATTCCTGACAAGCCTGCTTTGTTTGACAAGCCAAAGCCTCAGATATCCAGCCAGCTTCAATTTGCAGAAGAACTCTGCAACGATCTTCTCAAAGTACTAGAAGCTATGCTCACATATATGCAGGCGCGCAGGGGTGACATGAAGAATCTTAGAGATAGCCTTGTCTATCAAGGAGAAGAGGGAGATCTTGGCAAGGTTGTAGATCATATCAAAAACTTGGAACGATTGCTTGAGACTTATCGACTTGGGTCATCCACATGGTCAACAGCTCCAGATTATCCAATTCCACAAATACTACCTGTGGAGGGAAATGATCGAAAGACAGCACCCGACAAGAGAGACGGCGAATTCAGAATAGGCCAGTGGCTAAAGAGAGCGCTTGATATTTTTATCTGAACGTCCAATAAACCTGTTAACGTATTCACGGCAAACTCTTCCGCCTGTCTCTTCCTCTCTTCATCGTCTGACTTATGTGCGACAAAAGCTTGAAATCCCCTCGAAGAGCTGCAGCTTGCTCGCACAGCAGCCACGCTCTCTGTCCACTTGGATCCACATCGCCGCCCTCGGATTCTGCCTCCTGCGATAGACGACCATCTAGCTGCACCTGCCCTTTCTCCAACCATTCATTCTGCATTTTGTATGCCAGGATCCAAAAGCTCGATTGTTGCACCGCACGCCGACATTCAGCAGTCTCCCATTTCTCATATTCTTTCATTTGCCATTCTTTAACCAGTGCCTTTCCATTTATGATAGTCTGATCAATACGTTCCTCCATGTCTTGGATTTTTGCCTCGGCCTTTTCAAGAGCCACGTCCCGTTCGCGCATCATCCGGTTGATAGTACTCCCTTGGACGCTCAGCCGCATAACTTGATCAGTGGTGTTCTTAGAGAGTTGCTTTGTACCTTGGAGATTTAGTATTTCTCTAAGGGCTTCAAGAGACAGGGGGACAAATTGGGTCTCTGAGTTATGAAGAGAATTTTGAGCTGTCGCTTGGGTTTCGGGTTCGGGGTATGGTATGTTTGAAGTCTGTCTGGTCGGCACTATCACTTGGGATCTGCTTAAGGGCTTCGGGATGCGCGACTCTGGTTGTTCTACCTTTGCAACCAAGGCACCACCCACCACGACTTTCATTTTAGCAGCATTTTCCAGGCTCAATTCCTTGTAAAGATGGCGATGATGATGGCAATATTTATGCTTTCCTCCCTGTGTCCTACATTGCTGGCCCTTTCTTTCGCCTTCATCGTGAATGTGTTCGCATTGAGCCATGCTAAGTGTAGGAAAACGATTGACGTAGTATAAATTGGACAATATCGAACCTTTAAATATCAATCAAATAAAGACTAGCTACTTCTTTCAAACTTTCAATCATACACAAAGTGGTTTCAAGTGAAGCTAGCTTGCGCCCAGACACTTGATAGACTAAGAGGCAAAGCCATTACAAAAAATTCGAAGATCATATCTGCTTGTGCTTTTATAATTGTTAATGTGTGCCTTTCCATCCTGTTAAAACTAATAATATAAGACAATGCAGCTACTCTGCCTCTAAATCCCACTCTACTTCTGTTGTGGCCTCAGGTACCCACATCCCCAGTAGTTAGCTATACCTAGAATCTCTCCCTACGGAGAGCTTCCTTCCCCAAACTTATCATAATACAAGACCTTTAACACACGCTATACCCTGAGGAACCTCTTCTCCTGTCATATCGTGAGTACAGGTTCTTGACAACTTCAGATACATATTAGCCAAGGAACCTTCAGGTGCATCAAAACAGAGATTGATTACATTCTCAAGCCCACTCACATTCTTTTCGACTCATATTCTGTAACGTGCTTTTTTATTGCACAGGAAGGCACTTGCTATCCAAGGCCGCAAAATAATTTTTTAGCCATGTCCCTTTGCCTTCATTGACAGCATGGCTTCTTTGACATCTTTGCCATATATCTTTGTCATGCATTTCCTTTCTGTACGCCTTGTCAATCTCAAAGTAATCCTGCTTGAATTGATAGAAATGATCTTCAAGGCGTTTCTTGGCGTTTTCACATGGCTCTTTCTCCCATAGGGCCCACCGGAAGACTTCTCTCACACATGATGGAAGACGACTATCTTCCGAGCCCTTGTCTAAGATAGAGTTGCATTTGGTCATGTAGGTAGATGCGGGGAGTTCCTGATCAATTGCAAAAACATTTCCGATGTATTCCCAGGCGTATGTAATTGGATCCAGGTCTTGCACCATCTGGATTGCATATGATGTTGTGAAATAGACTGTATTTGAGATGACTCGGTGTGGGTATTCTTCAATGAACTTGCAAAACTCGGGAGCATGCTCAGGCCAATTGTTCTTCCACTCAAATAAAGGCTTGAGGCTTACGCTTATTGAATTGTGTAGTCGGCTCACAAGGTCACATCTCCGGCTCATCTGTTCATGAATAGCCATAAACACACCAAGTAACAGATCCATATTACGGCTTTGAGACTGAGCAAGTAATATATTTGGCTGGTCCGCATCTTGCCTAGAAAGCTTTGTGAGTCGAGAAAGGTAGCTGTCAATATTAAGTTCTGATAAAGTTCCAGATATCCTCCGTGTCTTATCTGCTTTATCAAATAGCTTAGATCGACTGTCCCAGGCTGAAGGCAAACGAGAATCTGGGAGAGGTATGCCTTTTGTTGGATCAATTTTTATAGGAACATGGAGTTTCTTATCAACCGGGACAGGATCTGTCTCCTTGAAGGTTGCTAAATCTTTTTGATGATCAATGATCTCATGACCCGAAACTTGCAGTTTAACTTTAGTCCATTGCTCAGGAGTTGTGTTTATGATACTCTTGCTTTGTTTCACAGAAGTGGACTGATCAATAGCCAACATTGCGGACGATGATGAGTCTTCTATTGATTCATGATAGGCAGAAATGACAGCAGGTGCAAAGTAGTCATCGGGGAGACTATTTGTGTACAGATAGAAGAAACTTGCAATTGCTCCAAAGATAGTCGAGAATAGAGCCATATAAGTAAAGGCTGACCATAGATGGCGTATAGAGCATATTAAAAAGCTTGTATCAAGAGAGCCTTAAGTATAGCCGTCAGCGATCTGGCTACAAGCCTTGAGAATGCTTTAGATAAAAGTGAAAAGCTTGAAGTTATCTTACCTGTGCTATGCTGAACATCTAGCCTAGTTGCTGCTGATCTGTCTTTTGGTTGCCTATATGATTCAACTTTCTCCGTAATCTCTGAAGGGTCAAAAATTATGATTGACTCCCAGCTGATATACAAATAGTAGATTGTAGATCCAGCAAGGAGAACATAAATAATATTTCTTAAAACACGTCGAGGCACGTTATTAGCAGGTGGCTGAGCTGAAATTTGACAAACTATAAGCACGATTAGCCTAGCAACCTACACCAAGTGAAACACCAAATAGAAATCCTACGCTGATGAGCCAGTCGCTGGCTCTCTTCTATTCTCCATATCAACATCATGCTCCTAAACACTTTAGGTAGCACCATTTCTTCAATAACTTGACGGTACAGTACTATGGCGCGTGACCAACCCAGCATAGTTGGTAATAATGAGTAGCATAATGGGCATGTTTGCAACATATTAATTGTTAACTTCCTGCCAGAAATCCACTCTTTGAAAGTATTAGTTCGGAGGAATAACCGCATGCTATTCATCTCATCAACTGTAAAGATGATTGAATAAGTATAAGCTATTTCATGGATTCGGGGAAACCGTTCACTTAATGTGTGATCTCTCATAGTTCTATGTTGAGTTTCTAAACTGACGTGTTGATAAATTCTTGCAAGCAATTTTGGGGTAAGGATTTGACGTTTTGCCCAGATATTCTAAAACAGCCTCTCTTTGTCTACCGAAAAGTATGAGTTAACAAAATTTAGTAATCCCTCAACTCAGCTTGTTTCAAATAAAGCCAACTGTGGGGTGCGTAAATGGGTGGTTTTCTGCATATTTGTTCGTGCATTAGCCATAGCCTTGTATTCCACCTCTTATGTATTTACGTATAAATTATATCTGGCATCATACGTGCAGCTTGGACTTCAACAGTGAGACTATTACAATTTAATAAGAAAATTCTATTATAGTATGTCTCCTAATCACCAGGTCTGAGATACATATAATGACCGCGCCTTTTAATGAATCAGGGTGTTGTAGATGTCGCAATGAACGTTTTCAGAGGTGCCATGCTACTGTTTCGATTCGCCATTATGTTTCTATGGATAGGACAAAAACCCCTGCTGATTACGAATCTGTCCCCATGTCTCATCCTTGAGAGCACCAAGACGAACAGTCAGCTCTTGGTGAGCGCGTTGTAGCTCAGGGTAGGAGGAAAGTGGAAACAGTCGAGGAATTCTACGAGCTAATCTCCGAGCGCTCTTACGACCTTCAATGGCGGCCATGAGACGGTGGTTCTGATATTCACTAAAGCTCATGAATGGTGCAATCTCTGAATTCCAGACGGAGAAGAAAGCGTCACGGGACTCTTCGCGAGTAGCTTCCAGTTCGGTAAGCCGCTCCTCAAGGTATGTGAGCCTTTGATCGCACTCATCTTCTAGATCTGTCGGTGGAATTTCTTCAATAGTTTTACGCTCAATATCGTAATACAGATCCTCGCTCTCCTCGCTTGCAGTATCAGCATCAAGTGCCTGGTAGATTTTGCAAGAGGTAGAATTGCTGCTCAGACGAGCGGCCTGTCGAGTGGCCGTGTCGTTGGAGTTTTCTGTGGCTTGAAGTGGAGCACAATAACCTAGCCCACTCTCAATTTGATCATTATTAGGTTGAGGTAGGTTATCGTCTACTATTTCAATCCTTGGTTGAGCAGAGTTGGCGCAAAAGTCACTGCCACACAAAATGTCCAACTGAGACTTGCTTCCAGCCGGTTCATCTTGTAGTTCTATATAATGTGTTAATACTACCAGAAAGAAGGTGCCTACTAAGAAATTTAAGGTACCTTGGTTTGAAGACTCCTGAAGAGGACCATGATTTACTGCCATATCTCAATGAAGTTATCCTAATCCACGGTGCCAACTAGCTAAATTAGTTCAAAATCCTTTTGTTTGGTTGGCAGTTTTTCAAGATAAGGGGAGTTGTACCTTGAGGTGATAGAGTTGACATTGAGAGCCCAAATTAGTCGGTTAGGAGATATTTTTCTGCGAACTAAGAGACTGCAAGCTTGATAATGAGGTTGAAGAGGGAGCTTATATGTATTATGCAATCAGCGAATTAACTCAGAGTCTATTCCAGAAGCGCTTTAAGCAACCGGATTACAATATCCTTGGAACTTTGGTAAGCTAGGTGAAATGGTTTGAAACTTGTTAGCAAACTTGGGCAGCAGTAGGCCGGTGCCTTGAACTGCATACCAAATGTGTCAAACATCTTGAAGATGGTAAACAACAGTAAGAATCAGTGAAGATTATAGACACGTCTGAGAATTCAAGAACTATCATTGGCTAGCTTTATTGTGCTTGTCTGAAGCATCATTTATCCTACCTTCTACTCCTACTATCTGCGCGAGGTTCTCCCTTGAAGTTTCCTACTGTACTAGATGCCGACTTGTGCGGGGAAATAATTGCTTCCTGAATAGTACCAAGCACATTATACTGGCTTAGAGCAACATTGACAGTAAAATTGGCGGATGGAATTGAGCCTGGGATATGAATGCTGGTGAAGAGCATTTTCACACTCAGTCTGAAACAAGTCAGCTGGCTTTGCGGGAAGAATGGAGGAAGAGAAAATCCTACATGATTAGATAATGGAAGGGTACTAAGAGGTTGCGCGTTGGAGAGTTCCTTGGTAGAACTGGATGAATGAGCAGCAGGAGATGTGTCGGCAATGCGCAAACTTCCCAGGCGGTCAGCAAGGTTGTTGTGGTCCTCAGCCGCAGAGGATTGGACTGTTTTGTTTAGTATATGACATGTTTGAAATTGTGTAAATGTGGAACTTTACCTGCAAGCCTCATTTCGAATAGCACTAGTTCCCGTCGCAGCTCGGCAACTCGTAGCCCATCATATAAAATTCTTCGATCTTGGCAGTAAAGCTGAAGCACCTCAGCTGTAGTGCCGTTAAAGTATGCCGACATGTGGATTTCTTGGGCTGGCGTTGCACCACGCCAGCTCACCAATGCCATTTGAAGACGCGCCATCAGTAACGGCCTTCTCTCACCAGGATGAGTAGAAATGCCAAGCTCAGAGAGTTTAACTTTAAGCTCGCCCTCTGTAATACCTGGATGGACTGTTTCACCGAGAGGAGTGGTAGCATTAGTGGAATATTTAGCACCCATAGTTCTTGATGTGCTCATGATAGTTGTAAGATGATATATTCCTCTGTGTACCAGATATAGAGCAGCTCTGGGAGGGTTTGAACGTAGATATTATGCCAGTTTTCATCGATCGTGCTTGTAGCGTTCAGAGCTTTTCTTTTCTAAAAGACTTCACTTGTGCCAGAGTTAGTCAGATGGTCTGAAGGTAGAGGGCTGTGAGATACAAATGACAAAGACTCTACTGATACAGATTTATGGGGCAAAACCTCAAAAAGTATATTTGTGACCTGCAGAGTGCTCTCTTTGTGGACAGGTGACTGATTGTGCCAAGCTGTGGAACAAAAATCTATGACCATACAGTCTTAGTAAAATAATATTGTAGTTTAAACAAAGAGCAGTCTGAAGCCGTGGTCATCCTTGCACATACAAGACAAGTCTTGTTGTTACCAAACTTTGTCTTCTTAAACAGTTTCAGAAGTTCTCATCTTGGCCCCTTAGTGGTGTATGCTAACCTCCCAATCTCAACGCAGTTTGTGGTCGGTGGTCGGTGACAAAAATGTCTCATCTTGAATACTTCAGACAAAAAGCATGGTATGATTTGTGTGTCATAACTGTGCTAGTCATCAAATGTATGAGAACCGCAATGGATAGAATATCTAAACTTGTGTACTTGTGTACTTCACGCACCTTCCTTGGACGAGCCATTTTAGTAGTAGATGAATATCAATCGTGTTTTAAACGATCTTTTTGATAGTATGCTGTACACTCAAAATCTTTCATATAATTAAGTGGCAAAACCAAAAAACTGCGATCAATTAGCTTGCCTGCTACAAGTGAAGTTTAGTGGGGTACAATAGCCTAGACTCAGCGGCTACTGAGAGCCTTGTACAAATCTTACCAATGCTATTTCAATATTGTAAAAGTTTTCAAGCACACTTCATGTCTAGGCTTAAAATTTCAATTTACTAATTCTGAAAGCATCATAACACAGTGGCGCGCCTCAATTCTTGTAGAGTTCATATTTTAGTATCTAAATTTTACAAAATCACAAAGTCACCCTAACAAGACCCATAACAATCAGCTCCTATTCTTTGTCTAAATCATATCAAGATCCTGATCGTGTCGCCAAACAAAAATCTTCAATAGCCAAATTGAGCTCCTGGAGAATGTTCATAATAACTTCCAGCTTGACATCATGAGTATCCGCCCGATTAGCCCTACTAGGAGAGGTGTGCTGGGCCAAACCTCTGGGATTTGAAGCAGGCTGCTGAGGGGATTGATGTGATAGAGTTGTAGGGTCTTGAAAACCTACTCGTGATGGAGTATCTTGTTGCTGGAGATGTTCCTTTGATGTAGCAGATACTGCTCTGCTAGAAACCGCTGTAATATAATCTCAATTTCCAAAGTTTCTGCTGAGATTTAGGGATACTCACTAATAGGGCCAGCTTCTTCCTTTGCAGCCAACACCAACCTGCGACACATTTCTGGAATAGTTCCATCTTGACTGAGTCCTTTTCGGTGGCATGCAAATCGGAGAGTGGCTTGATTCTGAGTGAAGTATCTCGCCATCTTCTCCTCATGATCTGGGCTCCTCCAGCCTAAGTAATGCATCTGAAGGCGAGCTAACAATATTGGTTTATTGCCATCCTCTGGTAAATTATCCTCAACGAGTAGAGTCTTGAGCGTATCTTTTGTATCTTTGTTGTTGACTGTTCGGTGCAAGTTGGGGTTGGGGGCTGGGGGTATGGCAGGAGTTGATCCACGCCAGCTCGAGGGAAACATGCTTGACATGATGTTAGGTAGAATAGACTTTAAGATCTTAGAAAGTGAGTTCGTTTTATTTAGATTGGTAAATGAGAAAAGATGTTGAGTTTGACCGCACTCGCCTTAAATCCTCATTTTACTTCATTGTAATCATATATTGTGGCATATCGTCTTGAAACAAAATATTCTATCACCTCTAAGTATGAGACACCAGAAATTTTGAGACTTGTCAACTCTTTATTTCAACTTATTTCAGCTTGAGACATCCAAAGTTCTAAGATCTTTCTAAGACGTAATAACACAAACTTCTGCTATATTCAATCCTTAGTTAGACAAAGCAAGTTGGTTGAACGTTATGTGATCAGTTTCAACATGTTGCTACATACACTGAGATAGTATGAAGTCTCTCAAAAATGTAAACCCTATTTCAATTTGATTAGGATGAGACTCCATTCAGATTAAAATGCAACCAGTTGTTGTGGCCTCAGGCACACACCCTCATTAGCTAGCTAGTATACCTAGACCTCTCCCGTACGGAGAGCTTCCTTCCCTAGACTTTACCAAACCAAGAACCTTATCACACGTTTACGCACAGGAACCTCTCCTATCGCCTTCATCGTGAGTCTAAGTCCTTGACACCAGTCCACATTATTGTATACCCTAGTTGCGACTTTGAACTTGTACTGGCTAGACTAGATAATATGACATTTATTTGAAATGGATTTGAGGATCTCTAATTAAATAGGGTCTTTAGGACACCAGGCGGATTGATGACTATGCAGTAGAAGTAAGTTAGAATGGTACAATGGTTTATAACTTAGAAATTCGCGTAGACGAACGTAAACATATGAGTACCAAGGTAGATGTCACCCACGTAGAAAGACTAAAGCGTTCGATCCCCCTATTGACAAAATTAGCACATATCAGAATGCCTTTACTGATAGTATTAAGAACCGTAGAGAGAGTACGAAATTTTCTCAGGCCGAGGTATCGGATACCTGCATATGAAGGCAAAAGAGACTTACAATCTCCACCTGGATTCTTTGCTTCGCAGAATCCTATTTACTCTTGCCAACACTTCTAGAAGGACACCAACTGCAATTATACAAACAGTAGAATTTGCTGGAGTCATGGCTGAGGTAAGAACAGCTGTCTCCTTAGAGGTGATTGGTCTTGCTCACTAGGGTTGCAGAGACGTCCATATTTTCTAGCAACATCGGCTCGAGTTGAGCTGTCACTTACAGAGCTCCAAACGATTGAGAAATTCATTGCATCTCCACAATTTCAAGACTGGGCCGCGACACACGTTCTGACAAAAAATAGGCTGACCAGAAGCCAGCTCAGCACATGTCACCTTATTTACTATAATGGCAGTGGTACTGCACCTGGGCCTGCGAATACATTAGTGGAGGAGTTGGGATGGACAAGCAGCATGGAAATGATCATGACCAACGGCATGCCAGTAGCAGCAAGATTGCTACCTCGTCTACACCGTACTATTACTGAGTTGTGGCCAGTTGATACAGCTCTTATCATGAAGATGGCCGTGAGAAGAGAGGACAATGTTCGACTATGCATGTTCAATGCTTCCCTACGTTTGAGTAACGCTAACCTAAGTGTAGCTGATAGATTAATAAGTGCCAGAAAATATCACCCTAGCTGGATCCTAGGCTATATCTTCAAACTCATATTACAGATATGGGTTTCCCTAGCGATACTTGTTGTTATCGCGCTTGAGTTTGTGAGGCATGAAACCGGCGCAAGCTTCATTCATACACATGCGCCTTATATATTTGAGAAATCAGCTCGCCTATGCCCAATCCTTGAGAGATTTGTTCAGTTCAGAATGTGTAATATTGAATATACACAGCCAACGCTTACAACCTGGTATTATATCATATGGAGTCGTACTATCTGGTTTCTAATCCACTGGGTCAGAAAACTGTGGCTATGGATCATTTTCGGAACATTGTGTTTTAATATAGGGATGTTTAGTTCTGTAGAAGAGAAACATATTGGAAAGGGTGGTGTAAGTAAGTATATCACTCCTTTGCGCAAATGGACATATGGCGCAGTGACGAATTCCTGGTTGTCGGCTATAGGGTTTTGGAACTATATTTCTGGGCTGTACAATTTCGGACACACCGCTTCAGAATCGTTACAGAGCGGTACAAAAGGAACGTCTAGCGTTGGATTCTCTGGTCCAGAGACGAAAGAAGAGAATCTGACGAGGCGCATCAGAATTGACAAGGGAGAAAGGGTCACCGGCGCTGGAGCAGACCTAACATACCATGCTGATTCATTGGGTATTGCTTCTACCAGCCTTCCAACTCCTACAAATTCTTTAGCAAGCCAAAAGAATGTCCCTCTTGCACCAACAAGCTTTTCAGAAGACTCCTCTGGCTTGGCGACTAGTTCCCGTCAACCATATATTAGGACTACAGTAGCGAAACAGGCCTTTGACTTACGACATAGAATGGATGAAATAACCACCAATGACAATGAAGTCCCTAATGTAGAAGAATTAAGACAAGTTGATGCTGCAGCGAGGACAGAGATTAGAAAATTAGAAGAACACCAGCGAGGCGCATGAGGTGGGAAGATATAGTTGCAAAATTGCGTGTGTAGAGAAATCGGCAGGGTGATCTTTTGAGTAGTGTTGTATAACAATGAAACATATAGTTGAACCAGCGCCGGCTTACAAAGGTGTTTTTGTACCGTGTTCGCACATTTGTTAACAAGCAATTAATAGAAGCTAGAAATAATAGCATTGTGAGCTGTGTCCACATTAGATCGTAGCTGCTTAAGTGACAGCTGTAAGCTACCTCTGTGATTGGTCCTCGGATAATAGGTCAAGGCCTTATCACACTCACTTGAACGCCGCTAGAACTCGCTCGTCACATGAAAAGCTACCAAGCTATTAAGGAGGAAAGCGGTGCACTGCTTGAAAGAGAGAACATGATATAAGTATTATGATAATAGGCTCCGTTGCTCTGTTTATCCTAATCTAGGTTACCATACCACTCTCCAATGCAAGAAGTAGTACTTGTTTCTGTCTTATACAAGTAGTGCTTCAACATTGGACGTGTTATATCAGCAAGTTCAGAGACGTTGAGTATTCCACCATTTGTAATCCGTGTACCTCCGTCGCTCCTACCAATGTCACCATCAGTCAATCCAGCTGCACTGTCGGTGCTTCTCCTAGAGAGATCTTGCCTCTTCTTCGCAGGTCCGTTTCTCTTATCCAGATCATGTTCTAGACGGAAGCTTCTCAAATTGCTTTCTGTTCGTTGTTCGTGCTTGTCATCACTTTTTTGATAGCTTTCACATATGTCGCTCCTACTGTTTTCTATCCTATCGTATTCACCGGCATCTTGTTTGTTTGGCGATATCAAAATCCCTTGGTTTTGAGCTTCATTAAACTCGCTAATGTTCACCTGGTGTAATACTGTGCCAATGGATTCGCCGGGAATAGTTTCGTCCTTATAGCAAGGGGTTTCAAAGAGTCTAGGGTCTAGCAGCATCTGGCTTCCTCCTATGATTTCATCTTCTAAGTGGTCCGAATGTGTGTTGAATGCGCTTTCAGCCATGTTCCTACTAGTGACGATAGATCCATCATCCAAGACTCTATTGTCAGTGTGTTTAAATTTATCAAGGCCATTATATCCTTTCCCGATGTGTTTCACTGTATGATTCATACCTCGGAAATTGTTGACATCAATTTCCCCATCTGTATTGCCAGCTCTCAGTCCTCCAACCGTCTTAGCAATGTCATTGGCTACAATAAGAAGATCTTCAGTCTTGCCAAAAGATTTTCTCTTGAAACAGCAGTCTATTAAACCCTCAACTATACAATTGGTGCAACTTCCTTGGAATTCTCCAACACAGATAACACATTCGGCAAAAGGGCCTTTCCCCTCTTGGCAAGACTGACATGGTGAAGCTGAATTTTGTCCGACTACATGACCAGCTACTGCAGCTACTGTAAATGGCCGGAAATACTCGATACGTTTGCGAGGGACGTGTGACTCGTCTCGTAGATGAAGGCTTCGTACGTGCTGGTGAGCTCTGAGCCGCTGGATTCTCTCATCAACGTAGAATTCTTGGGTAAATGCGAGTTGCAACGCAGCTTCACCCCACTGGAGTGGGGTCTTAATCGCGGTTGGGAACTTGGAGTCCATAGGGACTGCTTGAGATAAGGAAAAGTGTTGAAGGACCTTGATAATATGATAAGCGCGTACTTATATACATTTAGCTTCCAAAGCTTAATTTTAAACATTTGGAGCCTGTTAGCATAGAAATTGAGTATGCAGCTAGTGCCTTTTGTTTGTCCTCTTTTATTCAATGAGAAGGTTTATCAATTAATACAACTTTATATTCGAAAACCACTGAACATTACCAGGAATATCTAAAGTTGAAAGTCAAACTCTGTTATCCTTAATATGAATTTAGGTACAATTATTAAGTCACCATTGAGACAAATTAATAGTATTTAAATACAGATTACTTTAAAATTATATAAAGAATTTGGTCAAAGAACAACCGAACACAATTGGCGCCAGAAACTTTATCACAACTTAGGATAATCTCAAAAACGAATCTATCCATGAAAATGATGCCTAATAATATAGAGGTTGAAGAGGAGCAAAAAGACACCAGCTATGATGACAGCAGCTCATTGTTAGGAGGTAGTGAGGATGTTCATGCAAGTGGTTTAAGCTCTGATGGCGTTTCTGAAGACATGGTTAAAGAGCGCCGAAAAAGAGTAGACACATCCCAAGGTACTTTGAAAGCCATGAGAGAAGCAGCTGAGCATATAAAGAACGAAATAATGAAGAATGAGACGATCCCTTTACCTGTAGGGCCAACAATCCCCTCAGTCGAATTTCTAGCTCTCAACTTAGCTTGCACAAAGCAGTTCTACACTATCATGTGTCGCCAATATCCTGACACCTCCGAAGTCTTGAGGCAAGCTTCTCTCCAGGAGGAGTGGATATATAGTATCCATGTACCACAGACGAAGCGGTGTTTTCCAAGAAATGAGCCATGGTACCAGCACTATCGCCATGAACTTCAAGAGATATATGAGCCGTTGGTCATACTCAGAGCACAAGAAGTCTACATGAATCTACCTATTACTTCCTTTATGCCAGGAAACCCACGAGTATATGCGCCTACCACATCTCAAGATCTTGATCTGAACAGACTTCAGGATTGTCTCTTCCAATATCAGCACACACGTTTTCAACTGCTGGACGCCGAGAAAAGATGCTTGCGGCAAATTTCTAGCCTTATTAAGTCACAGACCACAGCGGTTTGCGGTAATTACGCCAGGGAAATCGATGGTAACACCTCCCAAAAACTCGGCTACCTCCAAGAAGCTGCCAGTGAAAGTCGCAGCCTCCTGTCGCTGTCTAAGCTTGAAACAGTTATCATTCATGAAATTGATATACTACTCTCCAATGCAAGAGGTAGCCTACCTCAGATCCGGTCACAAACCTATGCACAAGATGTGAGCTTGATAATGAATTACTATGAGTTCTTTCCAAATGACCTCAACTATTTACAACATTCTACGCCATTGAAACATCCAAGTATGAAGCTTGAGAAGAAACAAGGACCACGAAGAAGGTGGTTGAAAGGGAGAACAAGTTGGCTAAACACGTCCAGGGGCCTTCATTATAATTTAGAGATACCACCATCATTCACAGAGCTTGATGGATACTTAGTGAGCCTGGTGCCTCAGATAATCAACAACATTGATACAAGCCGATTCTTTTCTAATATGGGATGTTTCGTAGAACTCAGACACAGAAATCCCGTTGTTGAAGCACGGCTCGGAGCTCAAGGAGCAGCAGAAGGAACATTGCCAGCTTCTTGGGAGTATTGGAAAATTGCTTATAAAGTGCCAGCAAATCGTTTAGAAATAGACGACCTATTTTACGACAATATTTTTCACGCAAAAACTTTGTTTGAAATGCTTCAACATGAAGATTTGCCTCTAGATTGTGATCGAGAAAGTCTCAAAACATCCTGGTCACGAATTTTAGCTCTTATAGCCATCAATTATGGATGCACTTCTGAGCCAGCTTTTTTCCTCACAACTATGGATCGTATTCTGAGCGAGATGAGGCTTGCGGTTGGTATGTTATAATGTTTGCCCTGTGGCTGTATCAAGCTGGCATTAGCTCATCCTCAATAGGTAGTACAGGCATATCCCTTGATAGAGGAAACGGTCATCCTTTAGGCCCTGTAAGCATGTATTGCCTATGATCTCTTATGTTTTGGTATAACACAGATGTGCTAATTTCAAGCAGCAGCGGCGTTATCTCGAGGTGTTCACCGAGCTAACTCTCTTCATTCGAGGCAGCATTATCTGTGCAGTTTTCAGTTCGTGGGGCTCTGAACAATGTCCTCAGACCCGCTTATCTGCATACCAGAGCCTATTCAGATGGAATAGCAAATGTGCAACATGTGGAAAAGAGCTGGAACTACCCCTAAACTCTCGACATCCTAAAGAGACAATTCAAGTAGGAATGAAGGATATCCGCGTGGGTAACGACACGCTACGATCTGAGATATCCACAAACAGAGGTGATATATATGACTGTTTCTCAAAGATAGCATGCAAGCGGTCATCAAGTCAGCGATGGAGCCAAAGCCTGGGCCCGTTCTTCTTCTATTTTGCTGACCTCTATCATTTGGGTTGCAAGACCTTCCGAGAGAAACAAACAGCCCTTTTTTAAGACCAATATGTAAGAGCCATATAAGTAGTTGATGCGATTGACAGAAATGAATTTACAGAGGATTTTATGAATCAGAGTACAAGGGAATATCTTTTTGAAGTAGAAAAGTGTATTCAATTGTAAAATATGCTAATGAAGTTTGGCAAATGTCTGATATTTGATTAAACACAGTGCTAATTTCAAGTTGACTAGACAAAAATAATTGAGAGACTTAACTAATATTGGTGTTGGTTTACCAGCATTGATGTATTATAAACCAGACCTATATTGTCCGCCAAGGTCAGTCGGCTAAACTTTCTTTGAATGACGAAAATTGATGTTTTTATTATCACTCTAATGAAATACGCTCTTCAAAAGGATTACAATTCCTGCTATCGTGGCCGAGTGGTCTAAGGCGCTGTAAGTTGAACAATAAAGTGAACTCATCTTCCGAGACTAACTATGAGTAGGGTTTTAAGTTGAACTTCAGGTTCTAATACCACCAGTATGGAAACATGCATGAGTTCGAACCTCATCGATAGCATTATCAATTTCTTTTTGGTCGTTATGTATTGCAACAGATTTTTTTTTTTGGCAACATTTCCTTATCTATGTACCCCGCATTCAGCCCAAAATATCGTGCCCCACCACTTGTAATAAGTGTCTTAACAAAGCGTGATTTAAGAAGCCAACATTTAAATTTACACAGTGTTGGTATTATGAATGCATATATTTAGATCAGTCATCTATATTTGGTTACATGCTCTATTTGAACTTCACATGTTTATCAACACCATTTTGGAGGTAGTTAATACAACAATGTTTACCCTTGAAACATAACTGGAACTCACGTGATTACACGTAATGATGCTGCATAATAAGTATTTATCAATAGTAGCAAGCACTATGGCCGTTAATAGCAATTACAACTAGGTATTATTTTGGTATTGGTAATTTAAAAAAGACACAAAGAACGTAGCTTTCTCATCACTTGCTAGGTAGCCTGCGACCTTGGTTGAAAACCAGCTTCTAAACATTCTGAAATTGCTGATATTGACATAAGCACTATGACTGATGAGCATGTTTTCTGTCAAGATAGATTGCCTATTTGTTATTGAACAAGTCTTAGGGAATCAATAGTGTCATACCAGTTTGTCTTACTTCCCATTTTGGGGCGGGTTACTAGATTATTAGGTTTTTCAAAGCTTTCTTTCTAATAGTTGTAGTTGAAAGAACCACATTGACATAGGAAATGCACTTGCAGTTGAAAAGCTGATAAAGAATCCATTTAGCATGCATATGGCTAAGAAACATTCTTGCGACATCATATCAATATTTAATACCCGTCTCCCACAGTTCTTGATAGGCTGTTTGCATTACCAAGTGAGATTATCACATCTATGCAGCTTCTAGTTGCCCTCTCCTGACAAGAGCTGTTATCATTCCAGCATTTTACACCGGACAATTTTACAGCCTTCGCAGCTCTTCGAAAATGCCACCAGCTAAGAGACCCAAGACAAATATACAAACGGTTGATCAGTGGAAGCAAGCCGCATATGCTGCATGTTTTGTCCAAATGAGCTTTGTCACTGCGCGGCTTTTACGTTGTAGAGCTCTGGCTCGTAGAAGAGATCTAACTCTTCGAGATGAGAACAAGCTACCGCTGAAGAAAATTGAAGCGTTGAAAGATGACTCATTGACAGCAATCGCAGCCCATTATGTCGGTGTTCCAGCAGATCTACCTTGCGACTTTTGTATTGCAGAAAGAGGGGACTTTAATGAATGTGTTATTCTTCCTGGAGAATTCAAAGGCGCATGTACTAATTGTGTCTTTACCAATCGAGGTACTTCGTGTAGTTTTCCTTGGGGATGTGTTGGTCAGCGACGTGATCTGGAAAGTACTACTCAGCGTATCGTCGCTGAAGTGGTCATGGGAGCTATTTTTGATGTTGGCCAAGCCTTTTCTCATGAGCTCACCGCAGGAGAAACTAGAGCCGAGGCCAGTAAAGACAATGCTGCAATTCATGCTCATAGTTCTATTCAAAGTATGTATAGATCACTAAACTTGCCTAACACCTTTTCGAGTTTCACTGCTAACGTGGTAGACAACCCACCACACAGCCTGATGCCTGTCAAGAGACCAAGGATTATCAAAGATAGCGAATATGAGGATGATGAGGATGATGAGGATGATGAGGATGATGAGGATGATGAGGATGATGAGGATGATGAGGATGATGAGGATGATGAGGATGATGAGGATGATGAAGATGATGAGGATGATGAGGATGATGAGGATGATGAGGATGATGAGGATGATGAGGATGATGAGGATGATGAGGATGATGAGAATGATGAGGATGATGAGGATGATGAGATGGATATGGGTATGGGTATGGGTATGGATATGAATGAACATGAATGAGAACATGAGGATAGAGTTATTTGAATGAGCTAGGGATAAATACAAGTTAATATCCATAGATTATGCGCTCAGTTAGACTAGCAGCCATTCTGAATCTATAATTTTATCCATTTATACTAAAAAAAGCTATACTAAAAAGCTCTACCAAGTTCTCCTAGTGAAGTCTTCTCCCATAGGTGGATTTCTTTTTCGAATATTTGCTTGCCTGGGGACCTTCAGCACCAATTAATTAGTGAATTTAAACATTAGTATCTTTATACTGCTAGCTAAGCAGATGTTCGGTGTATTGTATAAGTAAGTAGTGATGATATAACAAGCATTGCAAACAAATTTCTTGGCACTCTTGCTCCTCAGAATAGGTGCCATTTGTAAAACACACAGTTGTTGCCGCCCACCAGCACTCTGAAATGGCAACTCAAAAAGCCCAAGGAGGTGGCAAAGATGATGATGACAGAGCTGACAAGTCTTTCAGAATCGACAAAAGTTCCTGGAGATTGGCTGTAAGTCAACTTTGCATCTTGGACTAAGGCTTAGATCTGTAACAGTAGCTAACCAAGATATTGTTTAGAAACAAAACCCAAAACGCTATGATCGAAAAGAATACATGCGAGAATACCATAAGAGAAATGCTGAAAGCACATGCGATGGAAAAGAGGTGCGGGCTATTTCCAAGGAACCTAAGGTGTTAGTCGAAAACAAATTCATTCACGAGCCTGGAACTGTAGTCAAGAAACCCGGAGCATCTCTAAATCCAGTTTCAAGCACCAAAACTCCTGAAGAAGCGCTTCAAGTTACAGATGTCCAGCACGGGGTGCTTCGTGCTCAGTGTTTCTCGGATTTGGAGAGAGCTACGTATGACAAGAGACTGGACTCTGAGACGTCGAGTACATTGCAAGCAAAAGTCAAGAGATTAGAAGCAGCGCTTCAATTGGCAACCAAGAACAATCAAATTCTTCAGAAGGAAAAGGAAATTCTTCAAAGGGAGAATGGAGTTCTGAAGGCTCAAAACTTCAAGAACTTGGAGAAGATCAACTACCTTGGAAATAAACATACTTTAGGGACCACTCAGGAGGTTAAAAGCACAAACTCTTCAAAACCTGATAACAAATCAAGACAAGAAGTTGGGTACACGCCAGAGTTTAGTCACAACTCCTCCGAACGATTGCAATTTCTTACAGCGAATCAATCACAGCCTGTCAAGACAGGAACCAGGAAAGAAAGGGCTAGCATTGTACAGAGAGACTTACAAAAATATCACGCAACCCATAGAACCTTGCCTAACAAATTCAACTCGTATAAAGACGAGATTTTAATCATGTCAAGAGCTGGCGAGAGTGTACAGAGCATCAGTAACCACCTCTTTAGAAATTATAATATTCTCCAGCAGCCCTCGGGAATTTCCAAAGCTCTTATCTCTTGGGATACAAGGACATCTCTCACAAATTCTCCCACTTGGCGCTTCCTGGACGCCTATGCTACAGGTCAGAGGCTCCCGCATACACCACTTCCAGCGAATCTTCTACTAGAGTCAGAGCTCCAGGTGCTTAAAAACGCCATCAAAGACTCATACTTTAGTTCAGAAATACAATTTCCAAAAACACTACCGGCTGTACTTCATGACTGGACCCTAATCCTGATATCGGCTATGTGTCGCGATCCAGATATCCACGCGATCATCATCAAGGAAAAATTACAACCTGGCTACCACTGGTCTGAGCGTCGTGTGTTTAATCCCCTTTGGCTACTTGGTATCCAACTTCCTGGAAGCTATCGTTTGGAAGGTGTTCGAACTATGGAGGAAATTATTGAGGCTGTCAATTCTGTTACACCTCAGATACTACGTGAAGTACAGCAGAGGCTCATGGCACTTCTTGACGATTGCATTTCAGTGGCTAAAAATGAAGATGGAGATGTGTTTGTACATTCTGCGCTATCTCTGGTGCCTGCAACGACTCCACCCAAGTGTGTCATGGACATTCTATACTTAGCTCATGCTGAGGTCGTCGAGTTACGCCAGGACGTGAAATTGAAAGAATCTTTGAGTGGCCTCTTAACATTGTCAGAATTTTCTGCTGGGGCTAAACTCCATGAGTACCTTAAAACAGAGCCGGCAGTACATTCTGTATTGAGAGAGATGACATCCACGACAACCATTGGACTGCAATCGTGGCTTCCACCGAATATTTTATTAGGTCAGCTACCAGCAATAACATCGTCTGACTTCATGCTTGTCTTAGATGAAAAGCGCTCCCAAAACAATCAGCTGCTAGACAATTACTCTGAACATGAAGAATCAGAACATGAAGTGCAACAAGAGCTTGGAACCGATTGTTTCCAGACTCCACAGGCAAGATACAAAAAATTGCACAGCTTACTTTCGGCGAGAGTTAATGTCATGTTCCCAACCGAAACAAAAGTCTTCTGCGACTGGCGAGCCCCAACAACAGGTGCACTATCAGGATCACCTCCAGCTCGTTTCAATGCTGAACCTTGGGAACCGGACCACAATATGCTAGCAAAGCTATTAAATATTGATAGGGATGGAATCAACAAGACACAAAGCTTGACAGATGTTTGCGAGCATACGCTTTCTAACAAAAAATCGCCTCAGATGGTGCAGGAAAGGCTTCAGGATGCTAGGCAGTTTTTAGAAGACATATTAGCAAACCAAACTGCCCTGGAGCGCGCAGAATATCACAAAATCTGCAAGCGGATGGGAGAATGCACTTCTAGACCAAGCACTTCCAAATTTGTCAGAGACAACCCTGCCTGGAGCATATACTCAAGGGATGATGACTGGTGGCATTGTCGAAGACTACTTCAAATGCTGGTCTATTGCGGTGCAATTGTTGAGGATGCATATATCACTTTTGAAGTTAGACTTTTGTCACTTCTGGCAGCTACCGAAGGCGGGTCGTCGGAAGTCCTTATATGGATTATTGCACTAGAAGGCCTTCTTCGAGAGCTATCAGAGTACATTAAACAGCGTAACAACAATGAGGATACTTCCAGGTCTACTATTAGTACACAACAAGAACTGCTACGTGAGTTATGCTCATTTTCCCATGCAGTAGCGATGACCAATATCCTACTAAGATTCGGGCTTTCACATCGACCAACGAAAAACCCACTGCGATTTAATGCACCTTATACGCTTCAAAAATGGTATACATTACTCTATATGGTAGATGCACATTGTGCTTATCCAGGCTGTTGTGGATTGCTCACGAGCCCTCGAGAAGTCAAAGCAGGCGCACGGAGGTGTTTCTCAGTATCGGTTCTGTATTCACGAACTGGTTCTCGGAGAGCGAGGTCGTTTATTTCAGGTAGAAAGTCAATATTCTGGTGCCCGGTGACTTGGCTTGTCTATTATGAGCCTACTGCACCGCTGATAGGGCTTTTTATTTGGTATGCAGAGATCTTCCATCCACGAGGAAAGTATCCTTGCAAGGAAAGTAGGGGAAAATGGAGACAAATGTTTTAAAGATTGTGTTGTTTCTCTCTGGCTAGGTGTGTACTCATAGATGAGGATCATCTAGAAGAACTCAGAGTCTTAGATATTTCAACAAGTCATGATCTTAATTTTTTATGCAACAAGATAGAGTTTTTATACCAATCTTGTGCTTTTAACCAATCTAGAAACTGCTACCGAAGTTTCCACTCTAGCACATTTGCCCAAGTGAAAGTCGGCTCCTCTACCTGAAGCAATTTTGCCATTGTAGGGTCGCGACGTTTACCACCATCACTATGCGCCCAGTAGTCCCGCCATAAATTCGCGGTGAGACGAACAGCCTCTAGCAGATCACCTTCATCGATTAATACCTTAAGATAGGGATTGGTCGTGGTTGTTTGATAGTGCTGATGAACCAAGTGTGACCAGAATGCTATAAGACCTTTAAAGCATTTAATTCCTAAACAGAATGAACATACCAGCTCAGGCTTCTGAGTAACAAGAGCTTTGCCCTTACTGACTTCAATCTTATCATCTTCAAGTACAATAGCTGTGCCTTCTTGGGCAAATGTCAATGGTAGCTGCGTTTCAAAGGTTGGATATGTATGCCACCGTGGTTGTAAAGGAGGGGTAATAGGGGGCAAATCTCTCGCTTGTCGAAGAATTGTAAACTGGATAAGGAGCAGTTCAGCCATTGTCAATACAGCTAACTTCATCAGACATGGCGGATCATGCTTGTGGCAATGCTCGGAAACTTTCAGATTTTCCTGTCGTAGAAATTTGGCTCGGGCATAACACTGTTTTCGATCCTCGTTGTCGTCAGGACTTTCATATGTAAGATGCACAATGCAAAGATTGTGGTGGCACAAATGAGAGCCTTGTTTGGATTTGTAAGGGCCGCATCCAAGAAAATTGTCCAGGTCCTGTCCATTACGAGGCCAATCTGAATCCGCAAACCATGCAACAGCCCTAGTCAATGATGTGATATGATCTTCATATTGGAAAGGTAAACCGTCAGCCCACATACGAGGACATTTGCTAATGTCAAATAAAGCAGCTAGGCGGACAGGATCCAATGCCGCCCAGTCTGCTGGAAGCAATATGCACGTACTTTGGTGAGCTGGCTTCACTCCCCATTGACCTAAAAGATTTGCATAGTACATATCAAAATGTGCCTTTCCATGCTGCGTGATCCATCCTACCGCTCTCTGCTGATTAGGCCACCTTCTTGATCGCTTCACTTGATAAACTGGCAATTCTTCCTTCTCGAGTGACTCATGAAGCCGTTTTCGTATTCGATTCCTACGTGTTTCCCATGGCGCTCTAGGTATCAATTGAGCAATCTGAGATTCGGAAGGTGAGGCAGGATTCTCCATGTTGGATGATTGTACAGGACTATCAGCTATGGCTAAAGCTGTGTTAGTCGTAGTCGGATTACTGGTGTCGTCGCCACAGTCGCTAGCATCTCCATCTATATAACGCTCCAGAGACGAATCAAAAATTCCATCAGTCATGTGAGATTGCTCAGTAAGACCAGGAGTGTCCTTGAGGTGTATTTGGGGTTGGACAAGACCAAGACCACTTACACCATTAGGCGCAGCGGCAGATGGTGGTGTAATAACCTCATCTACTTGACTTTGGAAGACAGGATGGGGATGAACATTGTTTGATTGATTAAAGATAGGCGATGCAGTTCTGCATTATCAAGAAGATTAGATTATGTTGATATTGTCGGAAATAGGTGAAACCAGCCCGTACCTTGCACCTGATAATATAGGCGAACCTATTGATCTTCGAGGAAACTCAGAACATTTGGCATCATTGCCATGATTGTAAACATAATGGACAAATCTATCATAAGTCCCCGCATGTTTACGCTCAGTGTGTCGCTTAAGGTTCGATTTCCTTGTGCAAGTAACAAGGCATGGCTTTCCGAATTTGTCAAGCTGATTGCAGCGAAACATTTCTACATAGAATAGAGGTGATTTAATTCAACTTGCTATGAGTATCACCTTATAGTTATCAATCTGATATCTATTTATGTTTGATACAGCCTAGACATCTCTAAGACCATGTTTTCAGAACCATCTGCTCTCAAACATCATATACATTGTGTTTCCCTTGCTTCTGAAGGAGGGTCACTGTTTGAAGCACAACGTATTAGAGTGGTCAAAGACTTGTGTTTTAGATAGGGCCATGTTTTTGTTTAGTTAGGTGATAGTTTAGTTCTATTTTAGGTTGCATCTCACAGCACGGTTTACCTACAAGTCCTACCTTCCTACCTAAGATATGACTACCGAGCATTAAGAACAATCACCAATTCATTTTATATATCCAGATCAATCGCTAGCTTTCTAATCATACAACTCCAAACTACAACGCGATTTATAATATGACTTTACTTGCCTGGTGGCCATCAGATTGGATTTGGTCTAGCAAAATGATTCGTACCACTGTTGAAGGATAATCGGCATTCAAGTCTCATAGCCAAAGCAGTCCAACCCACGCTCGATGCACTTCATAAATATATCATCCTCATCGCAAAGGCTTCTTCCCTGTATGGTTCAAGGACTTGATACCTCCAAGACATCCTAACAGGTTTAAAAGCTGTATTCTATCAACCAAATCAACATCCAGCCGACCAAAAGAGCAAGGTGTCAAACACAAATACTCGAATATACGCTTCTTTGGATACTAGAAATAGCAACAGTTCAACAATTTCAACATATCTAGCGTCCGAGTGATAGCACAAGAAACAATCACACATTTGAGCAGCATGCCTATCTGCTCCTCCAGGTTATTACACCATACGCCCTGCGGCAATGGAAACTTGATGTCTTTTGGCGATGGTATCAAGAGCTGCTAGAACACCTTGGTACGCAGCCCATCCACCGGCAGCCTTGATGAAACGAAGATATTTCTTCAAGCTCCAATTCAGCGACTCGAGATTTTCAGGTTCGGGCTTGCCAAGCCACTTCTCGCTGATATAGCCACCAAGAAGTGTCCCATAAGCTAAAATTCCAACATCGTTGTCCGCGCAAGCTTTGCTCGGACGACCTCTTACTAATCGTCGATCAATCACGGAGCATGATACCTGGTTGGTTGCAATTTTGAATCCAGAGTCAATGAGAAGCTCGAGATGAGCGGCGTCGCTGACCAGCATATTTTGGCATTTCAAGGTCAAGGAAGACGTGGAATAGCAAGTTTCAATACAGGGATTGAAAATCCAAGTCGAACTTAAAGCTGCATTCATGAAAATGAAAAGAGAGCTTGGTGGCTAGGAAAGACGTCTGTATGGAGGTCTGAAATTTGTAGGTTGAAGATGGCTTCAAGGTTTGGTCTTGAAGAGTAGCATCGTGGGACTAATATGAGGCTTTACTTTCCTTCCTGGAGACGTGGTTATTCAGTTTACAGGTAAGATACTGTGGCTGAACACGAGCATAGACGGTTTGAAGAATAAATGGAACTGGTCATAGTTCATGTGAGAGACATGACAAGGATGGAAGAGTGCAAGCGGGCTGAACTTGATTCAGGGAAATATCACCTTACTGCTAAAAGATTGATTACATGCCCGGCCAGGCTTGATACTCATGATAGCTGTGGGTTCCTACAAGTGGTGCACTACTTGATTGGGAGGGGATATAGTGGTGGAGCTGAATAGCTACGTTCTCTTATCAGAAGGAGGATGGTAGCAGTTGGTGTAGCTTAGAAGTCTATTCTATAGACTCTGTGAACACAATAAAAATTAAATTAATTTACTGAACATCCTTCACTACGGTCAAGCTTTACTGTAGACAATTAGAACCCTCATATCAGTGTACCTAAAACAGAATATCTACTAAATCACAAATCAATCTTATTCTGTATCTTTAAACTGCTTGACGAAGGTGTCTAGGGGGTTGAAGATGAAAGATATGACCTATGAGCGATGTGCACCATTGGTCATTGTAGTAATCACCCTTACCCTTCTCTTTGTGTCTCTATATCCTCCTCAAACATTGTCTTAACCCCGAAAAAATCCCAATTAGGGACATTTACCCCGAGAATCTGACATGGTTTTAAGTTTCAATAGATTCTCTCTGAATCAATAGATTCTTTGAATTTCAATAGATTCGTCTATTAACTACACCATTATCGAAAGATGCGTGAGTTCGAACCTCACAGTCAGCATGTTACCAAATACTTTTTTTGCCATTTTGCATAGTCTTCACTGGCTGGCTGTTGAAATTACACACTTTTGTCTATTTTAGTTATGTCAGCGACCCCGCAGTGAGCCAGTGAGTGGAGGGGTAGTATATCTGTGTCGATAAGCTCCCTTCACCCTCTTCTCTAGCTTTCAATCTCAACCTCCTCCTGTACATATTCACCTTCACGGATGATCATCCAATTGTCCCTTTCTTTTAATGGCACCCTCACTCCCCTCTCCAACCTTGAATACACAAGTAATTGGCCTCACGACACAACAGCTCCATGACTTCAATCGTGACGGATACCTCCTGATCCCTGACGCACTCTCTCCATCCACTACCACGTCTCTCCTTCAAGAAACCCATCAGCTCCTGACGAGCTTCCCTTTGGAAACACACCCCCTCACTAAATTCTCCACTTCCGAGAACCCCTCCGATAGTAATGGAGACGACTACTTTCTGACCTCTGGCGATAAAATCCGCTTCTTCTTTGAGCAGGACGCTTTCGATTCTTCCGGAAACCTAACGAAACCAAAAGAACGAGCTATCAACAAAATCGGGCACTATTTACACGTTCTCTCGCCTCCTTTTGCAGAATTATTGGCGCCTAAAAACGAGCATAATCCAGGCGCGATTGCGAGGAGTTTGGGGTTCAAAGATCCAAGATGTTTGCAAAGTATGGTGATTTGCAAACAGCCGGAAATTGGGGGCGCGGTACCAAGTCATCAGGATAGCACGTTTTTGTACACGGATCCTCCAAGTGCTGTTGGGTTTTGGTACGCCCTCGAAGATGCCAATAGAGATAATGGATGTTTGAGCTTTGCGCCGGGATCCCATCTTCGTTCTCCAATACGACGGAGGTTTGTTAGAAATACGGCGGGAACGGGAACAGAGTTCGTAGAGAACGAAGGGGAGAAGTTCCCTGCTGGCTTGCAAGGGACGAACGAAGACGAGGGAGATGAGGGTGAATATGTTATGGGAGAGGTCAAGGCGGGGACATTGGTGCTAATACATGGAAATTTGCTGCACAAGAGTGAGAAAAATACGAGCGAAAAGGGGAGGATCATTTATACGTTTCATGTGATTGAAGGAGAGGGGGCGGTCTATGACGAAAGGAATTGGCTGCAGCCTCCAACGGCGGGATTTACGAAGATATGATGTGTAGAAGAGGACAAACATTAGACGTTGAAGGTTAGGAAATGATGGGGCAATAAGCTGGTCTTGATAACCAGAAAATGAATATAAACGATCATGAATCATTGAATCTATACGTACTCTCACGTATCGGTTTCCAGTTGATACTTGTGCTAAAGAACGGAGAAAGGCTTCATTTTGGTCTTCCCAAGTTCGAAATTATTACTTAATTAATACGTATATGAAGGACACATAACATCCGTTCTTCCCCAAAGCACAGCTTTTCACGTAAATATTCAAGCAGTATGGAGTTTCAAACTGGCAGCTGTGTAATCCTGTGTAATCCTATGAAGGAACTTGAAACGCGCAGAACACTTATTTTGGGATGATGTGAATTCTTTGGGGAGTTCGGGTGGATTTGTATTGGATGAATACAGTATTTCTGAGATCCAGCTCCTAGAACTTGAATTTGCCTGCAAAAACCATGACCTCCTTTCCACTAGTCAGAAATGGAGCGCTGCTGAAGCTGAACATTATTAGATTCCGGGTATTAATCATAATTATTCGTATTCGCTCACACATACACAAAGCCCAAAAAACGCCTCAGCACCATGCCATATTGAAACCTCCCAAAAGACCAAGCTGCCCTACCCAGAAAACATATTTGAAACGCTGAGAAATGCCACGCATGTGATGCAGATTTGTAAGTTAGACGATATATCTAGAAGGGGCGGCCGAATCGTTCGCTAGGGATGAGTTCGTAGCCACCTTCGGAGGGGAATACATATGCAGATAGAGAGATGAAGATGGCGGACAGAATCGTAATGCTCCAGCTTACTGTGCAAAGAATCCAAGCGGTATCGAGTTCCCAGCCGATAAAGAAACGGTCGTCATTATCATACAGATAGGCCTGAATTTTCCATTAGTATTGCTGTGGACTACCTCATCACATCCGCTGTCCTTTCCATAATGCCTTCTGATTCGAAATAACAAGATGGAAGAAAATGGGCTCAGTAACATACCACAAGACTCATACAAGCACACTGTAAAACCCCGACCAGCATTAGCAAAAAGGCGACAATCTTCCACCCAGTCTCCCTCTTTGCCCTCCCACCGGCAATAACAACAGCATATGCGATCAACGTAGCCAATTCAATCACAGCAGTAAAACTCATCATGAACCCCACGCTCCTCCACATAGAACAGAAGTACCGATCCGAAGTTTGGCAGTCATCTTTCTGAGGGAAATGATGACAAGTTGTTTTGCCATCCAGCGTATAACAGGAGCGATGAAGACCAATCGTCTTGGTGAGAGGCCCGTTATCTGTCGATACACTGTAGGTTATCCAGGTGGGTAGGAATATAGATGCAAAGGTCATCGCCGTTGCTATTTGATTTGTTAGAGGGGTTCTGTTGTATCACAGCGTACGACGAATTGATGGGGGGCGGGGAAAGACACGGGGGCATTTACCTGCGAGAAATACCACCACGGCAACGGCGTATACGCTCTTTCTGGTCATGTTGGTTGGGAATGATTTGTTCCCAAGTACTATTAATTGCGAGAGTTTTGATGTTGTGTGAGATAGGCTGAGCTCAAGAGGTTTGGAAGAGTCAATTCTTGGTTGCCTTGGACCTTGGGGCCACTTTTATCTAACCTTCCCCAGATGTATGGGAAAGCCGTCGGCTGAGCGTAAAGTGCGGTGAACTAAGAATCAGATCTGTTCGCAATGGAATGCATGCATGAAACCTTCTTTAGATATTTTGATAACAGTGCATGTGGAAAAGTGTGGGGGATGGAGCAGAGTTTGGGATTTAGACCGTGGTAATGGTGGTCTATTGAGGCGTCTATGACGTTCTAATTAAACAGCTGGAAGTGCCAGCCAATTATGAATAGTGTGCAGTGCAAAGTGCATATGCAGCCCGAAACAACAAGTGATATGCTGCATGAAGATATGTTCACGAGGCCATGCCGAGAAACGAAATGGAAAAGATAGGAAGATTAAGTTTGAGATGTTGGATGGGCATGGGTCTACATAGTCACATTGGTAATTGCTGGTACTGAGATATCTCCGACCGTAACACCACCAATATTGATTGAGCTATTAGGTATTCTTAAAGTAAGGTAGAGCTCTGATGTGCCAATAATTTTGAGACATATAAACTGTGCAGGCTTCCAAACCATATATACTGTTCAGAGTAATGTCTCAAAAGTCATACTACCGCAAAGAGACGGTATAACACAATCAACGTGTTCAGTCCGAGTCTGAGTCACTACTTTCAGAACTGCTGGAGGAATCCGAAGCTGGAGCAGAGGTATCATCCGAAATACTAATTACTGTTTGGGCAAAGCCAGAAGCAACCGCGGGTCCAGATGATGAACTGTCAGAGCCTGAACTTTCGGATTCAGAATCACTACCAGATGTAGAACTTTCCGAAGCAGAGCTCTCCGAGTCACTGTCACTAGTTGTCCCATCTGAACTAGAATCTTGCTCTAGCAATGACTGGGTACGCTGCTTACGTTTCCTGGCAACCTTCTGGGGTCCTCCATCAGTTGCTCGTTTTGATGCCTCATCATCTTCTTTGTCGACTGTTAATACCTTCGTTGCTGGCTCATTCCTGAACTCAGCTAAAATGATTTCGGCCCTAGCTCTCTTCGCCATTCTCTTTGCCATGCCAAAGTTCGATAGACCTGCTAATACACCCTCCTCATATCCCAATTTCGAAGAAGCGTCCAGAACAGTCATGTTTGCAACATATTCCGCACACGCTTGATCATACTCCCGCTTCTCTCTTGTCGCATGGTCCTCTTCTCCCGAGAATCCTTCCATATTGTCTGCCTCTAGGTCTTTAACTTTGATTGCCAGCGCTTCGTCGCGTAACCTGGTTCGTACACCTCCTTGAAGTCCCCGAACGTAGGCATAAACTTGGTGGACGTGTTCCGATGGAATGACCTGCACGTCAAAGATGTGCTTCAACAAGTGATTCTGGTGTGCCTTGTTGAATTTCCAATTCGCCCGATCTTCATGGTACGTTTTGAGGTATGCAAGGAACGGAGCGGTTTTAGGCTTGTTCGATTCAATATTTGCCGGTTTTACTACTTTTGCTTTCTTTGCTTTGGACTTCTTAACTTTGCTCTCCTTCGGGAGTTGAACCCTGTTAACACGCCTTTCTTTCTCGGTGAGTGTTGTGTCTATGCTTTCTATGACTTTGGTAGGTTGAGGAGTATTGAAGGCTGGCGTGGATTTGAATGGAAATGCAGGGTGTTCCTCTTTTTGTTCGGAAACCCAGGTATTGAATAGTTGCTTAACACTATCACCATCCTCCGCCTTGGTTTCCGGTGTAAAAGCTACAGATTTCCTTCGTGTAAGTTGGGGAGTAGTAAGAAGTTTACTGATTGGTACATCTATCGTCTTCGCCTTTTTAGAACCCGAAGTTTCTTCAGGCAATTCGCTCCGTTTCCGTTTGGTGGAATCGCTTCCTGCAAGAATTTCTGCTCCAGAGGGTGTTTGTGCAGCTTTCAACTTCAAGCCCAACCGTTGCCAGGCGGGGATGCGAGGCGACACTCCATTAGGCGTGAGGGCAGACATGGTGAATATGGAGGGAGCTGAGCTCTTGAATTCAATATCTAATGCATGAGGTGAAAAAAATCCCTGGAGAATTGGTAGCAATGAAGACTGGCTAGTGAATGGAGATTGATCAGAAATAAATTTGTTATCGGTTATCGCACACTCAAGCTGCTATATTGGTAGGCTTGGCTACCGTACTATGGTACGGTGGCCAGTAAGGTTACGATTTCAGGCACAAGCGCGTCGTCAACTCGTGAAGCTCAAGAGCTCTATCAAAGGTTTAGCCTCATCCAATATCAACCCGAAGTCATACTCAGAAGCCCACCTCGACTTCCTTTGCAAGATAACTCAGAATTTGACAATCCACTCCAGGTGCAGATCTTTCAACCTCCAAGATGTCGGGTATAGTACATCTGAACCATGTTTCTAGACTTAGCTAACTAAGCTCCAACAATAGGTAGTGCTGGATATGACAGACACATCACCATCTTCTCGGACCAGGGAAGATTGTATCAAGTCGGTATGCAGATCAATGCCCTACTTCAATCGTATCTCAAAACCTCCTCGATCGATGGCTTGCGCTGTACGACTGAAGCTCAATAAATCGAAACCCTGCTAATTAAATATGTGACAACAGAATATGCCTTTAAGGCTATTACAGCTGCGAATATCATGTCAGTTGGTGTCAGAGGAAAGGATTGTGCAGTAGTGCTATCCCAGAAGAAGGTTCCAGTACGCGAGAACCATCAAGCCAACAATTCAGGTCGATGCTAATATATTGATCTTATAGGACAAGCTTATCGACCCTTCATCCGTATCCCACATCTTCCAACTATCCCCGTCCGTCGGTTGCGTTATGACAGGTTCCGTCGCAGATGCAAGAGCCTCTGTGCAAAGAGCTATTGGTGAAGCTGCCGAATTTAGATACAAGTATGGGTATGAGATGCCCTGCGATGCTCTGGCAAAAAGAATTGCCAATATCAGTCAGGTTTATACTCAAAGGGTAAGCTTATTTAATCGGACCGCTCAGCACTTCTAAGTTACCAGAGGCTAACTGTGCGACAGGCTTATATGCGACCTTATGGTGTAGCTACTACATTGATTTCATTGGATTCGGAATTTGGACCCCAACTCTACAAATGTGATCCAGCAGGATACTTTACTGGCTACAAGGCCACGGCAGCAGGACCCAAGCAACAGGAGGCGTTTAACCACCTAGAAAAGAAGCTCAAGAACAAGGATTGTGCGGAAGGTAGCTGGGAGGACGTGGTGGAACTGGGTATTACAACGTTGAGCACGGTCCTTTCTGTGGACTTCAAGAAGGGCGAATTAGAGATTGGAATCGTGGGTGGACCTCGAAAGGATGGTGAAAAGGGTACCGATCCAGGATTCAGAGCATTGACAGAGGAGGAGATTGATGAGAGATTACAAGCGATTGCAGAGAAGGACTGATTTCGAATAATGAACAGTCGGTCAATGATCTACATGACCGGTAAGGCGATGAGACGATTAGCATTTGCGTATCCATGAATGAAGCGACTGGTTTACGAAAGGTGGTCTTGGCCTTATAACTTGTACTAATCATGAAGAAGGGCAAAGGAATAGAGAGAGCATGGCCTGAAGCCACAAATGTCCATTGTGTTACTTGACTCTATAAACTGTTGAGCATCGTTTTCAAACCTTGTCTATGGCTATTCAGGATTATTTATGATGCAGCACAGCCATAATGTGGCTTGGCCTGAGGTTTTACGCATTGATGCGGTCTCCAGCCCTACAGTACACATATGTTCAGTTGCACAAGCCAAGCCAAAAGTAAAAATGCCAAAAGTGACAATTGCGACAATTGCGACGATTTGTTTTTCGTAGCGAAGGGTTGAAGGCCACTGACATGAGATTAGGTGAGAATGCCTTAGAGGCAACAAAGATGCTGCAGCACACGGTCGGGTTCCTCGCGGTTTCCAATGAAGTTGAAAAGTGTGTCGCTATTCGGCGCAGTCAAGCACGCTTTACCTTTACTTAGCAGGGGGCCTGCATCTCAGCTTGTTCACACAATGCATCAGTGATGAAGAGGTCGGACTTCTACCAATGCCATTCGCTCCAGCGCCTGTTACAGCCCACCTAGGCCCTTGCTTTGCGATGACTCCATATCCGTACATAGCGTTGGACCTGGCGCATTCCATCGATAGTCACTGGACTCTCCAGCGTAATGCCACGAGGTGTGGCCGATGCGGCGTCCGCTGAACCACCCGCCTGCCCTAGCAAGCGACCAGTTCGTACCGGGGGGGTAACGCTTCGCCGGGTCGACGAAGAGCCTCTCTATCTCTCTCTCATGTAGAGGATGCGGCATACCCACGCACGTCTCCATCGTCATCCTGCAAGTACCCGCAATGCCCCAGCTCGGTAGGGATCATCTCTCTAAGCTTTGAGCTCGCAAGTTGAGGGCCAGATATCAAAATAGTGTCAAATAGTGTCGTGTGTGGGTCTCACCACCTGCAGTTTTTCCTGTCAGTGCTTCAGTGAGTGCCAAATGCCGGTTCTGATAGCTCTTTACATTATCTAACGCGGATATGGTATGTGGATTATTGGCAATTGGTCGGTAGCCAGCCACAAAATTTGAATGACCTACTCTGTGGGCCTCTATCGGAAATATGGAAGAAGACGTTGAGCATTGAAAGGTTCATAAACCTCCGCGATGGCTTCTTTTTTTCCGAGACATCCACGGCGTTCTTCTCTTTCATTAATTCGCTCCTCTATTTCCCACTAGATTAACCAAACCGTCGTTTCAAACTGTCTGCCGTTTCTCAAATACTTTCGTTCTATCTTATATTGCCCCTTAAACCCGCTGGTCACTCATTCGATATGGCAGACGGACGTGAGTCAACCCACTTTCTCACTTTTACTTATTCACTCTACCATTGCCATAACATTACTTCAATATACTCAATAGAAAGCTTAATTAACAGCTAAAGCAGTAAATGAACAGAGGACAGCTCGGGTAGCGGATCTTCTCTCAGATTTCCGTACTCTACAATACTACATTGCAGCCGTGCCAACCGATCCTCAAGATCAGGACGACTATTACACAGAAGGCTGGGCCGCCCTTCGTCAATGTGCCCTTGATGGTCAACATATTTTGAATTGCGCAGCCGAGACCCGTGTTCCAAGAGTAAGAGGAGGCCCAGAAGAGCAAGCCAAAGCCGAGTTACAGCAGTATGTTTTCAATCACGCTCTCAGGATTGGGAGGACGGCTTGGGTTATCAACTAATCGGTGTATAGGGTGCTACTCGATGCTTACTCAAGGAGACATGAAGCCCAAAAAATCTACTTACGGCAAGCTGCTGTGCAGAATTGGATCGGTTGGCGTGAGAGCACTCTGAATGGAGAACGACCCCACTCCGGCCATAGAGCAGGTCTTGAACAATGTGATGCTGCTTTGCGAGCTGTAAGTCTCCGCGCTTCTGCACTTCAACTGCCTTACACCTAACGAAAATGCCCTCCTGTACTCTTTTTGGAGGCTTGATTTTGACACTACTTCCAATAGGAGCTTGCGGCAATCACCGACGACTCGATATACTCTGATATGCGATCATCAGATTATCAAATGGGGCGCTGGACGCTAGAAGACCCTAGTTTACGACAAATCCAAAGATGGGTGCGAGATAGACGCTGATTGATTCAGCACTATTCCGATCGCAAATGGTCTATGTTTAACGAGATTATCAATGTGTTTATGGGTTTTAGGAAAAGCAAGGAATAGTAGAGGTACCAAAAGGCGCACCGGAACAGCATTTTATCTAACAGCGAGCGACACCAAAGCACGAAACATTCGGTTATTTAAGCGAGCATGCATTGGACTGGCGTTCTATTTTTTTTCTATCGGAACAGTCCCGGAGACTGGTTTCGAAGAAGACCTATTGGTTCACGTGGAATAGCGGCATTGCCAGGCGCATTGTTAAAATTTCTGATTTGGCGATTTAGGAAGGGTTTCTTTTATACTGTTTTCTAGTAGTTTTCAGATGAGGTTTTGATAGCTTGATTCTGATTCTTAAGATACCCAGCATATGAAACACGATTGAATGGGTATGTAATTTAGATTCAAACTGCAACTTTATACTTCATTTCAGGTTATCTTGGCTGGGACTTCTATCTTTTGCTTTGTACACAAAGAGCTATTCCGCTTAGCGACAGGGCCATGCCAAGCCATGTTTCTACAATCAGGTCAGTATGGCGCTTCGAAGTAGATGGTGTAAAGGAATGCGTACCTTTGCTAATTACTTTCCGCTCCACGTACCAATCACCCAGAACCGTAAACAAAAATGCTAAGGAATTTGTAATGGGGACTGTCAAACTCAATTCTGTACTCCAGTTAGTGTCGCCCTGTTGTTTCTTTCCTTGACCCTGAGTTTGGAACATTTCTCTTAGTCAGAATCAAACTATGGCGCCGACATACCAGCTTTTCCAATCAGCAAGAAGAACCACACACTCCCCGTCAGATTGATAACCAACGGAATCGCATATCGAGGATTCCTCAAAATGTCCGTCAACGAGAAAAAAGTGCCATAGATTTTGCTTTTGATAGCACTGGACTGGACAGAGGGGGTGAGGAGAATGGGGTGGGGACGTGGCTTATGCGTTTTGGCACCGGCGCGGATGAAGGGAGTGGTGAGGCCCCAAGCTATGCCAATAAGGAGGAAGCCGAGAATATAGTTGAAGATTGGGGGACTGGGGATATCGTCAGAGGGGGTAGCCATGGCGATCTGTTCGGAGAAGATTATGTCGTGGAAGGTGACGGCTTATGGGAGGAGGAAGTCATTGAAGTCCCAAAGACTAAGCGAGAGGCGTCACATGACATATATAAATGCTACGACTACTCATCATCTACTTCAAACCGTCACGCTACATTTCTCAATCGTGCTTGACTATTGTAAGGCTTCCAATATGAGAAGCTCTTCAGCAGAACAAAAGCTTGAAAAAATGAGCCCTGAGAGACATTATGAGTTCCATGTATGTTCCCTTTTGCACAACACTCTACGTCCTAGTTTTTTATTATAGGATGGTAGACAGCTTGAAAATTATAGAGCTAATGAGCTAACGAGCTCTAACTATCTGTTCTAAAGCTTTACAGCACTAGAAAATATCTGACAGAGTTCACAAATTGAGACTTTTATTACCACTACTCATTATAAAATTAAAACATTTTCCGGCTACAAATTAACCCTTCCTAAACAACTGGGAAGGTCATTACCTCTAAACCCAGAAACAACATTTAGAATTAACAGCCAAATAGTGGACCGCGCATCATCAATCCAGACCCTCGATTAGTACGGCAATTAATTGACCTATTTTAGGCGTTGTTATTTCAGGTCCTGCCAAAGATGGCACAAGATTGACGGGAATGTTCGTAGTAACCACAGCTCGGTTGACATCATAGCTACCAGAAAGCCCATCACCAGATACTGGCTTTCCGTCCTGGTCCTGGAAAGATATTCTGACCTGGCTTGGATCAGTCGGCGCGCTTGATTTTACTCCCCATATCGCGAGTTGGTAGACCGTGCCAATGTTGGGAGACGCATCATAGCCGTCCCAAGGATGAAATAGAGATATAAAGCGAGCACCAGATTGGTTGTTCTAGGAAAGTATTAGTGGTTTAGCTAGAGAAGAAATAGGTAGCTGACCTGTTCGATCTTAACCTCACGATACTTGCTCTTAGCTTCATTTGCATCTGCGGCCAAGCTTGGGTCGTGAACGTCTGCTTGAGCTCGGTATTTGTACTGAGGCAGGTTCGCAGGAGCACTGTCACGGCTAACACCATCATCAAGGTACATTGAGTATGACTATAGTAATGTTAGCATAGGAAGAAAAAGCCCGACTAGGAATTTTGACACTCACGGTGTCTCCGCTGCCAGGATAAACATGAATAGTAGGTGGGTTTAGATCATTTTCATTGATGGATTGCCGAACATCAAGCTGTGGGATTATAGCACCTTCACAAATGATTAGCTGCGTGTCCAACTCTTAGGTGCTAATTGAAGGCTCACCGGCCCGAACATATACAGGAGTTACATAAGGAAGCTGGTCGGGATTATTGACAGCATCAGGAATTCTGCATCCATAGGTAATTGTGGTGCCGCCCAGAACTGGTTTCTCGAGTTGAGCTGCATGTTTGATTCCAAGAGGATCGGGTCCGGGGCCGTTTGCATTAACACGCAAGTTCAATGGGTACCACAAATCGTTTCCGGGAAGGTAAACTTCTCGATTCACAATGAGCGGATTCATGATGGGACAAACTAGAATATTGTGGCCGAGAAGATATTGATTGTCGATATAGTCGTCGTTACCGTTGAACAGCGAGGTATCATAAGGGTCGGTAATGATCTTAATTGCTTTAGCTAGGCTCGGGTTACTCTGAAACACAGACACTTACCATGGCACGGGCAATGGGTAAACCGTTGATTAGGTTGGCGAACATTGTGTCGTAAAGCACCTGGATTAAGCTGTACCGTAACTGCACGTAGTAGCGACAGATTGGCTCAACAGACATGTACAAGCTGGTAATACTAGGGTCATTGTTAGGATTGACCAAATTTCCATACTTTTCCATCACGTAGCTATACTGCCATGGTTCCTAAATCATGATCAGCAGCTGAGTTGAACTCTTGTCGGACTTTTAAACAGGTCTTGTAAGAGAAACACAATTGGAATTTACCTGGAAAACCTTCGTGTCGAAGTGCTGATTGTAGTGGTTCCTATACCAAGGAAGCAAAAAAGCACCTGAATACCAACGAATCAATAATTCAGGATCACACCAGTGTGGAGGTGGTGTGTTCGATTGAGCTGGATCGAAAGTGAAACCTCCCATGTCAACGCCGGCGATCGTTAAACCACTGTAACCCAGGGCAAGAACTTGAGCAACAGAAATTCGCCAGAAATCCCATGAACTGCCGTTGTCTCCTGTCCAAAGACCAGCAAATCGATGCATCCCGGTCTGGCTGCCTCGACCGATGATGAAATTACGTTTATTCTCTCGACCTTTTAGCTTGTTGAGACCATGGTAAGTTGCTTTGTGCAAGTTGTAAGAATAAAGTGCCCAAAGCTCTATAGCTGTCTTTTTGGGAGGTTTCTTGGTGGGATCTTGATTGTAGCTATCATCGGACATTAGAAGTCGAGATGGGAAGCTGTCTCGAGTCAGTATGAAAATCAGAAATATTCGAGAAAGCTCTCAAACCCTAGCATATCCCCGTAACAGTTACCTGCTGCGGGTGTAGTCATGTCCTGCCAAACAAATTCCAATCCATTTTCAAAAAGGTATTGATACTGTTCGCCCCATCTTTCCCTCGCTACAGCTCGATTGAAGTCTGGATAGAATCCGACCTGACTACAGTCAGTTTTTGGTTGATATGTGCGCCTAATTACACATACTGTTCCTAGATTTGTACCATAGCTGACACCCCCGTGGTAGGGAAAGCCGCTATTGAAATTTCCCTCCTGTTTACCTGGGTCACGTTCAATAAAAACATAATTGTCTCGATACACCTCTGCACCAATGTAGTCTGCGAAAGATATACGGTCATTGAGAGAGTCTGGATCTTTGTAGCTTGGGTTTGCATATCCGCCATCATATCTCGAGCATAAGGGTTTATTAACTGGAAGCCCATCAAAATATCTCTCGTCGGTCACGAGCAAGCTATAAATGTTAGCACCTTTCATTTGTAAGAGTATGACTTACTTTGTGGCGGGGTTCTTCTTATCTTTCAAGTCCCAAAAGTCGCGTAGAGTTTTGTATGGATCGGAGTCCGACTCTCGAAAAGTCAGAATCGGGGTGATATTCGTGCAGCTTTTCACACCACGAGCTTTCAGATTTCTTAAGAATTCTCCAACATTTGGAAAATTGATGCCATTAACTGTGAAGGTTCGATAACGGTCCTTTGAATTGATGTTAGATTAGCTGGAATCTTCAAAGTAAGTCACATTATTACCTGAAAATCAACATCTAAATGCATGCCGTCAAGCGGGGTCTGTGATTTCTGATAACCATCGACTATACCATTTACAGTTGCACTACTATCGTAGCCGTAGCCTATTGTTTCTCTTATCAGAACTATATAGAACAAATAAAGAAACGATGTACTTACACCCTTGATGATGGCCAAGGATGAACCTTGGCTTGAGTTTTGGACGTCCTACAATTGACGTATATTGCCTTAAATATGGGTTAGTACTCTCCTGTATTGCAGCCTCAGATATAGGTAACTCACCATATGATCCCAGGAACACTGTCATCGGTCATGATATATGCATCAAAAGTCCCGAACCTAGTAGCTACGCCAATGGTAGAAGAGTTATTTTTGCCAAGGTCGATAGCTACTTGAGAGTAGTTGTCCACCATTAAACCAGTGACATTACGGAATTCGGGAATCCCATTCATTTCAAGAAAGAAAGGAGTAGAGTGGTAGCTAGGCCCGTTAGCTTATTGCTCCCAAGATGTCTCATGCACAGCAGTAGGGACTATACAGAGGCTCTTTTGGATCCAACGCTCCCTGGCCATACACTTTGGTATAATTATAATTGTCATAGCCTTATACCAAATTAGTCGTGGAAAGTAGATTCTATGGAATCTTGCTCTTACAAAAATAATTCATATAAGTTGGCCTCTTCAAAACTGTACGGCCGCCTTGCTCGCCGAATCCTACGTATTCAGCCTGCGTTGGCTTGTTCACATTCATGACTACATTATTGATTATTCCAATGGTTGGATCTCCTTGATAAGCAAATGTCTGTTGAGAAGTTTGCCAGATGATTTGCTCTTCAGCAGTGACAATGGGAAGAGAGAGTTCGTTTATTACGGCGGACTCCGTTGGCATCGGCTTCAAGACCCTCGTCGCAACCATGCGGAAAGGAGCATCGAGAAAGTGCAGGCGGGTGTTCACGATCCCTGGTGAAGTATTATTTTCGTATTCCACAGACTATTGGTCTTGATCAGTATTGCAGCTTTTGTCACTGCTTGGACTTCAACATACATTCAGAATCCAGTGAGAGGACGATTTTCTCTCAAACGTTGTCTTCCATGACCACTTCACTGATGTTGGGTGAGCATTCCATGCATCAGAGTCACGATACTCCTCTTGCAAATGATCCACCAGTTCCGAAAAACTACTTAAAACAACGGTACGACTTCAATTACCGTATGCGTCAAAAAAAGTTATGAGTTCAGGCAGATATATTTAACTCACGTGTTTGCATCTGGGTAATCAGTCACATTTGATAACTTGGGGTTATATCTGATTCTCCATATCTGAGGAGTCACGAATTGAACCAGGCAATGAGTATTCGGGTTATTGCCAACTCCTTGGAGTGTTATGTGCGCGGCGTATCTAAGTGGATCCGTCCTGTCAGTAGAAGTGGACGAGTCAACGCTCACAACCCTTTTAGGTTGCTGAAAACTCGACACTGATGTGTAGAAAACATCGGCTGGAATGAAATTCAACGAATCTAATGGGGCGGACATGATGCTTTGTTTATGTTTGTCAACTAGTGTTTTAGCACTGCTTTTGTAATGTGCTGAAGCATTAAAATATTCTCACTCGATGCCACCTATTATTGATATATATAACGACTGCAAGAGTCCGAGTGAATGGAGCTCTGTAGGATAATTGAAACACAACGACTGCCGAGTTCAACGCTGGAAGCAATACTAACACGCTCAGCCTCAATATCACATAATTAAATTCAGTATATTTCTGATTACTTTAATAACCACTAGGTCTAGAAAGCTTCTTCTTATGGTTTCGGCATCTAGATACGACATCGAAGTGTACTGACGGTTCGCTATTGGAGACCAAGCTGTAAGTGATTGACCGCCAGATCACCATCATGCATTTTCGTGCATGCTGTATATTGACGGCGCCTGCACAAGGGAGCTGAGGGCGGGGTTATCCTTCTACATCTGTTCGAACATACATAAAGATATACCAGGATCTAGGACTTAAGATTACTTTGCTGCATGCTTAAGCTAAAAGCTCTCCTCCCTTCTTGAGGGGTTTGATGTCTATTAAGCTCTAAAGTCAAGCGAAGCCTATGTAAGGATTGCTCCACCTTCGCTTAAGGTTCGTGACGAGCAGTGTTGTGAATTTCAAGTACAGCCCTGTGGATTACACAATTATGGACCAGGAGAAACTTGATACCGCAGTATTAATGAAAAGTTCGCTTTGATAAAGAGGTTATCCAATTTGAAACACGAAATGAGGGACCAAAGACAAATGGAGTGGGGCTTTTCAGGCTCTTGACTGCACTATACAGTCAGCCACTTCCAAAGAGTTACATTGGGCATGCCCGTTGGTTACACTTCAGCAAGCCACCAGCATCTCATCAGACCACATTCTGGGCAGGCTATAATCACCATTGTGTCCCTTTTAAGCTGTATAAATTAAATGATAGAAGAAATCCTTACCTCATGCCCGTTAGGCTGTGGACCACCTTGCACTAGCTGTCCACTTATAAATGGCTATGCATCGTATCACTTCTCTATAACCTCAAGTCGATAGTACATTCCTGGCTTCACGGCCAAACACCTCGCTTTTTTGATCTTATCAATTTCAGTTGCATTGCATACCCAGGCTGTGTTACCTCACGATGCCTTCAACTCAGGCGGTATGGCATATGCCACCAACGCCTGCCGTATATCACAATGCAGCGAGATTGTTGCAGCGCCTCACAATACAACCTGGCTGACTTCATGTAAAAGGCGAACGGGTATTTGCTTGGTCCTTCTCTGTTTCTCTGTTTCCCTTCGCATTTACTCTGCGATACTTTCCATTTCCAGAAAAAAGGTCAACTATAAGTCGGATGTATTTATGAAAATGGGTTTCTGGAAAAGGCTTACAGAGTTTCTTTGGGGAAGTGACTTCTATTTCCAAAAAATAATTCAATCACACCCTGTGAATACCCTTGATTCGGGTCCCGTTCTCGATGTTTTCGATGTTAATAGTGTCGATGGTAGTTGCAATTCTGCGAACAACAGGCAATGTTGGTCTAGAGGTTTCGATATCAACACTGATTATGAGATATATAAACCCAATGGCGTTGTTAGGAAAGTAAGCAATCAATAAGCTTGAGTCGGTCCCACTTCCTCTGACAATGTTTACAGTTCACGTTAGATTTGACAAACGAAGTTATCGCTCCCGACGGGTACCAAGTAGAGCGCATGCTGTTCAACAAGACCTATCCGGGACCAACCCTTGAAGGCAACTGGGGAGATACGTTCGGTCAGACATATCCAATTCTCATGCAAGGCTAACTTGGAATGCAAGCGAATGCTTACACTTAAAACAGAAATTACTATAAGGAACAAACTGACAAACAACAATGGCACTTCAATACATTGGCATGGTGTCAGACAGCTCAATACTAATTGGTTTGATGGAGTATCTGGTGTTACCGAATGTCCAATACCAGTGAGACTTGCCACTATCATCTTATTATTCGTTCCTTTGTTAAATAACTTTAGCCTGGAGAGGAATTCACATATGTCTGGAATGCAACGCAATATGGGACTTCATGGTATCATAGTAAGTATACAATGGTACGCCGGGCTTTTTGAATCCAAAGTGCTGAATAAAGCCAGGCCATTTCAGTCTTCAATGTTAGTATATCTTTATCTTTTTGTCTCTGCTTGGCAGAAATAAAGTATGCTAATGAAGATAGACCCGGACGGCCTGGTAGGCGCACTGAAAATTAACGGGCCGACAAGTATGAATTATGATGTTGATCTTGGTCCAGTACTTATCACTGATCATTTTCATAAAACTGCGTTTTCCCAAGTTATGCTGGAGTATCTGGGTCGCCCTCCATCCCCTGACTCTATGTTAATGAACGGAAACGGCACATACTACTGTTGCCCAAAACTTGATCCGCTTTGTGTGGGCCAATCAAAGCTGACACAATTCGTCTTTGAGAAAGGTAAGAGTTATAAGATGTCCTTGATAAACACAGGTACATCTACTCATACGACGTTCTGGATTGATAACCACAACTTTTCGGTGGTGGCAACTGATTTTGTCCCAATCAAGCCGTACAATGCATCGATTCTGAATATTGCTATTGGACAGAGATACGATATTATAGTCAACGCAAATGCATCCATTGATCAACAAACCGATTATTGGATACACGCACGCGATTGTGGCATCGGGGGAGCGAGGTCTAATCTAGGCATCATTAGATACGACAAAACTTCTCATACTATTCCATACACACCTCCACCCAGCCAACAGGCCGTCTGCTATGGCTGTCTTGATGAGTTGAGTTTAAATCTCAAACCCATCGTTCCGAGGATGGTGAAAGATCCAGTAAATGGAAATTACACGAAGGACTCTTTTAAAGTACATCTTGTCGGCTATCCCGACGAGTTCAAAAAAGACTCGATGCTGCACAAATGGGTTCTGAAAGACTCCTCACTCTATTTGGACTGGACTCAGCCAAGCTTGAGTCTAGTTAAGATTGCCTCAGATAAGGGCTGGAGGGCGCCACGATTCCCAATAGGCTATGAGCCTGTAGAGCTAAGGTACAATCATGAAAGCTGGGTTTACTTCCTTATTGAAGGAAAGTTCCAGGAATCAGTGGATAACTCTTCTCGCTCAATATACAAGGTGCAAGCGCCTGTGGCCCATCCAATGCACATCCATGGTCATGATTTTGTTGTGCTAGCAACTGGAACTGAAGAGTACGATCCGAAGAAAGTGATTCTGAATCTCAAGAATCCCCCACGCCGCGATGTCGCACTACTTCCAGTAAATGGGTATCTCATTATTGCATTCCAGAGTAAGTGAAGCCTTGGGTGCCTAAAAATTGGAATCATGCTGACAGCATACAGTCAACAATCCAGGCATGTGGCTGATGCACTGCCATGTGAGTAGACTCAATCCCATTAACATGACCAGTGACTTCCCATGCTGACTCGTAGAAGATTGCCTGGCATGCAAGTGGTGGTCTAGCTTTACAATTCGTGGAAAAGCCTGACGAGATAGGGCCACTATTTGAAAAGTCTGGTGTTATTCCTAAGTTCTCAGAGACTTGCACGAACTGGGGAGCATACTATACAATCTTTAATAAAAATTCGGAGGCAACGCAGGAGGATTCGGGTGTATGAGAGGATTCAGTTGTATGGATGTTAGACTCCTATGATGTAAATGGTGGAAATGACGTAAATGATGAAAACGATGAGATTGATGATGCCAAAAATCACTTTTGGAGGAGACATAATTTGAATTACTTGAGCATATTTACCTAAGGACTGAACGCAATATACTAACGATCCAGTGACTTTTACAGACACAAGTACAAAGATAGTGATTTATCTTGATATATCATGTCATATTATTATTTGTGTGAAAGCCTTCTCAACAAGAAACTAATGTGAAATGAGATGGATATCAATTCTGGGATGATTGGTTATACGTCTCATATTCATATTGGCAATTAGTATCTTGTACCTAATACTTGGGTCGTAGATACAATTTCTGGCTGTAAATAACGAAGGTGAAACTTCCTATCGTAACTCACATTTCTTTATGAATGCCTCTGTGGGTGGTCAATATGGCAAAAGCCAGAAACCATACACTTGACGAATGTATCCGCATGCTTCTATCCGTGGTAAGTCCCCTCACGCCTTCTTTGCTGCTTATGTACGCCCTATCTCAATTCTCTAAATTACTCTACTGCAACCTCAGCATCTCTTCATCCGGAACTTCGAATAGCTCAACTATATCTTTCTCAACCTTCTCAATTTCCTCAGAAAGCTGTCTTGTGACTAACGTGAATGCGTACAAGATTTCATAATCCTCATCCTTTACAACAGTGTCTATTTTATCGCCCCTCGCCTTTCGAAATTTGAAAATTTTGGCTAGGAGTTTGTCACGTGCATTAACGGTATTAGGCAGTCCATCAGTCAACGGATATTCGAGTTTGATAGAACTCGCAAGTACTATTGCTCATATTAGCAGCTGGTGGTAAACATAAGGAAAAGATACTTGCCTTGGAATAGATGACTAATTCGCAAGCAGAGATCCTCACGTTCTTTTGCCGTGTTTTGGAGAAGTAGAGTTTCCCCCTCGTCTGCATACATATCCTTCTCTTGCTGCAAAACGACGTTCATAGCATGGAAAGCTTCAAGCATTCTGCTTGTAGATTCCATAACGCGTTTATAGTGCCGTGCCGGAAATGGTCCTCGTAATTCAAATTCGTTGGCGGCAGAGCCTCGAAGGTTATTGAGCTGAATTACTAGATGCGGGTGAGCTGATGATCGCATTGTTATATGTTTGTTGTGACAAGGCTTACCATATTTTTGAAATGTGAATTCCTCCTTGATATTCATGTATGAGTATTTGTGTTCGCCTTCTAGCAGTGCTTTCAACGGGTCTCTCTTCCAAACAAGACCCATCCTAAGCCAGAGTAACGACAGACCATCCGTAAACTTTTTCCTTGCTGATATCGGAAATATGACTCGCGTAACGATAAGACCCCATACACACCCGGCAAGAACAGCAGCAACTCTATGGATTGCTATATCGAATATATAGGGAGTCGCTCCACCTTCATCATCGTCGTCATCAGTCTCTTTGATTGAAATGCTGTAGGCATACAAGCAGGACACATTGTAAGTAAGCATGATAAAACGCCCAAAGGGCCCATTGTTTTTCGCAATGATGATATAAAAGCAAGGTAGGCTGACAAGCCAACCACAAAAAGATAATGCAAATGGGTTGCCTTGACATATTGTCCACGTGACAACAGCAAGCGTAGCACCCAAGAAAGTACCAAAGAATCGAGACCATCCAGTCGAATTCGCGGCACCAATGGTCATGCTGCATACCAACATATAAGATACCAAGCCCCATTCACCGCGCCAATGTCGATAAAACGGCCTTGTTTCTGGGATGAAGGCGAAAAGAGCATAAAATGTTGCTCCTATGCCAACTTTCAAGGCAAATCGTACTAACACAAAATTAGCACTGAAAGCGAAGAGCTTCAATTAAACTTACCGTCGTCTCTTTCGATTATTCTCAAGGCACGAAAGACGCGACGGAATAAACCATTAGTAGTCCACCTCTCTCCTCTTGGAAGATTCTTAGGATTTGAGATGATTCTCTCATTGGTAAAGCTAGGAGTAGTGTTTACCGTTGGATCTTCTCTAGGAAATAATAGTGGCTCCCGTTCTGGATCTGTACTGCTTCTATTCCTTTGGGTCCACTTTTCCCAAAAATGAAGCCACTTCCAAGATCGACTCTTTTCGCTGTCATCGATATGTACCTTCAAATCTTCTAGAGCATCCAAGAAATCTTGCATTTCGGTGCCAAAATGGTACAAACTGAAACTGAAATGTCCACAACTCGCCGCTACCTCTTCGAAGTCGGCCTCGATGGTTTCTGATTGATCTTTGTGCAGCTCCTTACTTTTATAGAGCACTTTCAGGGCTTCGGAGCGATGGTTATGGTACATGTTTCTACATACATAATCAGCATTTGGACAATGAAGAAAGTTATCTGTGAACATACAGTGCATCACTTAGACTTGACTGGAAGTGCTCATTGATAGCAATGGGATAGTCTGGGCCGGGACCGAAGGGTAGCTCTTTGAGTATTTCAGATATCGTATAAGCTAAAGACTTCATGGAAGGACCCAAATGCATGATAAAACGAGAAAAAATTTCCCCTGTCGGATTTGCAGTCATTGCCCAACTACTAGGGCTAGTGATGATGTTATCTGTGTCTATCCTCCGGAGCTGCGGCATGTTTGAATCATATTGTTCGTCAGATTCACTGCTTTCTTCAGATGCCTCTTGGATTGCTGTCAACGCAGCAAATTGTTCTTGATGGTTTGTGCTAGGGAGTCCATCATAGTCGAGTGGATACTGCTTTAGTCTTCTGACTGGTGTTGTACCACCACCGCCGGCTGGTGTCTCTCTAAGAAGGCTAAATTGAGTTGTAGCAGCACTCCGTAAACCACCAATCGATTGCGCCAATTGCTGCATAGAATTAACAACTTTCTTCTCCAACCGGTACTGCCTCTCGGTTCCAACAAAGTAGTGTTCAAGCTTAGCCTCTTTCAAATTCTTCGCCAGCTGATCGAAGACTACTCGATATCGGTTGGATTGCTTCTGGAATTCTGCTGACCCCATCTCAGCTTCGGATCCACTGAGAAAAGCATGAGTGATCATTGTAAGCATTTCGCTAAAAGAATCTGTAGCCTTGATCATATTCTCTCGGAGCTCTGATCGTGCTGATATTGGCCACACCAGCAAACTAACCAGAGATGTTGCTGATATACCCATTAGTACCATCTTCATGACTTGTACAATCTTGTCATCAGAGAACACGCCTACTATAACAGCGGTTTCTTTGGTTAACACTGTAATAATAGCCAGACTTGCCAGACTGCAAGCTACACCCACAAGTGGTGAGTTGTACATCTGTTTGAACCACCCAATAAATCCCAGACCTCCTCCACAAAACACAACTAACACAACAGCGTGCCCGAGCTCGATCCACCCAAGCCATGTTTCGAAGAAAACCGACGTTGCCATAGATGAAACAGAAATCAACGTGGCATAGCAAAACGCGGCGATTCCTAGCATAGCAGCCTCTTGCATTGATCCAGCTGATCGTGAAGGATGAAAATAGACTGTAATTGTAGCTACAACATGTTTTCCATCTTGGGCACCTAAAAAGTTGGCAAATGGAGGGAAGAACGTTCCCATACTACCGAGAAGATATGCTAGAGAGCATTTCAATATGCCCTTTGCCTCTGGTTTTTTCGAGTATTCGTAGACTGTGTTTAGAAGGCCCTTACAACCAGCAACCGCCGTCTGAAATGTGCCTGCCTGCGAGAACGTCTTCCTTAATGGAACTCCAACTATAGACTCATCAGAGCTGGTCGGTGGTTCAAAGCTTGAACCATTTCGTAGAGTTATCTGCCTGCGGACTCTCTCCCCAGTCCCGGGAAGAATGAATGTTCCATTGTTGGGGACCTATTTCCGTTATTAGATGCAACTTTATTAACTGTTGGCGCAGAAAGGCTTACGCCACGCTTCAAAAATCGTAGAGGCTTACGGCCTGATGGAGGTGCTAGACTATCTGGAGCCGACGGCGAGCTCATCTCAGTGGTTTCATGGTTCTCGTAAGATCGTTGGGGAAATCGAGAAGGTTAATGATTGTTTGTACGTAAATATAAAGCTCCCCTGTTGCATTTGCTTGGCACTGCAATTGTACTATGATTATGTAAGCGGTGTCTCATGAGAATGTGAAGAGCGCAACGTCCCTCTGAAGATATTATCTCATGGACGCTGCATCTGGATGAGACTCCAACTGCTAGGGGGTGACGTATATTTGTGATGAGATTTGGAAAAATCTTTGCAGCAGGTCAGTAATCCTTTGACTATGATGGCACAGACTACGACTTTAGTAGTTAGCAAGTCATCAAAAGCCTTGTTGTAAGTTCTGTAAACAGGATGTCGTCCAGGACTACATTTTTAATTGTGGTAATATCTGATGTACATGTAGAAGGCTATGTGCTTATTGTACTATTACGTTTCTCCCTTGAGAAACAAAGCCTTAAAGTCAGCATTACTTTTAGCTACATTTCCTTCACCATTTCCAGCACCAGCACTTGAGCTGGATGGCTTCGGATTAGCATAGCCTAGGCCTCGTTTCTGTCCAAGCCCTCCCTTTCCACCTGGTCCTGGTCTTCTAATAGGAGCAGTAGGTTGTATGAAACTTGCTAGCTGAGTTTTCTTTTTACCTCCGCCACCGACCTGAATTCGATCAGTCTTAATCTCTTCTTTCTCACCAAATAAGTCCTTCAGATTTCCTGTGCGAAGCATTCGTCCAGGAGAAATCTCATAATTGTTTAGTCCTAGTTCCGCACGACCCGCGGTCTGAGAATCAGCGTACTCGATGATAGCACCTTGATGCTTTGGGTGAAGGACCACTTTGACAGTACTACCGTATTCCTCTGCAAGTACTCTTATACGAGCATCGTTTATGGTGTCTGGAATATTGAGTAAAGTTATCGTACTCTTGGCTTCAAGTTTTCCAATGCCATTGACGGATTGGGTGTGATTGGCCGAGTCTTCGTTCGTATCTGGTACCGGGGAGGCTGATGCTCCCTTCGTGGTTGCTGTCTGCTTGAAGTTCTTCCCTGTGGATGGTTCGACTTTAATTATACTTGACTTTAGCTTTGTCTCGTGTAGAGCCAGAGCTGCCACAGCATCCTCTTTCTTCCCAAATACAATGAACCCGGCACCTTTACTTTCGCCGGAGTTCGTCTTTAGAAGTCGCACTGTCTCAACGGAGCCGTATTTGGAGAATACGGATTTGATGTCGTTTTCAATGAGGCTGCGATCAAGACTTGTGACGTGTAGTTCTCGTCCTTCTGCTTGCGCGCCTTCGCGTGCCTTCTTCCCGGCGGGATTCGAATACTCAGCACTAAGTTGATAGCCACCAGGAAGTATCTGGCCATGAAGCTTTGTTGCTCTAGCTGCTTCATCGTGGCTTTTGAAAGTAACATAACAGAATCTGCGATGTGGATTGAACTTGAGACTTGGCCATCGAATATTGAACACCTCGCCGCACTCTTGAAACAATTTATATATGTAAGCATCGTCGGCCGTTGGGGGATAGTTTGTAACATAAAGAGTAAACCCACTCGCAGCTACCACCTTGATCTGTTTGTCAGCAAAATATTTCCCATCTCTAAGCAGTGCAGATTGCACATCTTCATTGCTCCGAAACTCGATCAATGCCGATGATGATACTTTGTCTGTCTCAAGCTTCACATTTATGCTATTGACGTGGCCATAATCTTTGAAATACTGCCGAACTTTGGTCTGGGTAACTCCTGCTGGTAACCCAGTCACTAACACGGATGTGTTCTCGCGATCTCGCTTCTGGCGTTGTTCTTTCAGAGCTTCTTGATCTAGTACAGGCTCTATGCTCTTGAATTTTTTGTTGGCACTGCTGCTACTGGTCTCCTCGGTTCCTGCCTCCCGCTTCCTCTTAACCCCTGCTGCTAATTCACTAACTTGAAGATCGTCCGCAGGTTCATCAACAATCGGATTGTGCTGAGCATAAAGTAGGGCGGCGGCGGCAGCTTCTTTCTCTCGTCTTTCAGCTGTAAGTTTGGAAAACACGTGGACTGTGTCTAGAGCAGACACTACAGAGAGGGCATCGGCATAAATATTACAATGACGAATGTAGATCTCCATCATCTTCTCAGGCCAATCCAAAACCCTGCACTTGATAGAGTCAAGGAGAACATTGGTTGCCAGTATAGGTGGGCCATTTGCTAATCGTACAGTCATTTCCCACAGATAATATTGTTGCCAAAACTCATAACTCCCAGCATGAGTTTTGACGAGTTGCTTCCAATAGGCTCGTGCGTTCTCAACTTCCCCTTTTTGAGAATAATATTGAATCATAAGGCGCTCAATTCGGAAGAGTGGGTCGCCCTTGTACTCTTTTCCGTGAAGCTTCTGTCCCCAGTCTTTAACACTTTCTAAAGCACTTGTAAGTCCCATCTGTGCAAGATCATGATCCTCTTCAGCAGCCCCTGTAGAGGAAGCTCGTCGGAGAAGATAACCACACCATGCAATATAGACTTCTACTACGCTACCCATCCCGTCTCTATCCAGATTGGCGTTAGTCGCAGCGTGCTTGATTCCTTCGATAATCTCATGTGACAAGCCTTCAGCTTCGGCCATTGTAATATATCGAGCCCAGAGAGTGCCGGACGACGAGCAATGGATTGTAGCTCTTTGGATTATCTGCAACAGTGAAGAGTGCTCTTGTGGAGTTTGTGGATGTTGTCCGAGAAGTACTATGTAGTCCAGCCAGATAGCTGGGTCGAATGCGAGAGGAGATGACGATAATGCACGCTCATACAGCGCAATACAAAGAATTATAGGGGATGCATCGTGACCTTTTTTCGGCTTCATCCGGGCCTGCTTTGCTTCCCAGTCAAGATAGTCTTTCATGACAAGCTTTTCAGCATCCAGATCACCAGATTCCTTCACATTTTTTAATTTCAGCTCATGGGCTTCCCGCAGCGCATACAATTGTTTCGCTCTCGCAGCTAGCTTGGTGACTTCTACCATACTAGATTCATATGCGCCCTCCTCATATTCCGACAAAAAAGTAGAAAACTTCTGTGAAGTATCGTCCCATGAAGAGTGAGGTGTTTGTAATCGGTCAAGGAAGATCTGGTGCACACGTTCTATTTCCGCAGGAGGGGCAGTTTTCGTATGCGATTCGTTTCTCGATTTGGCTAGTTCCTCTAATTCGATAGAAAGCCACCGGTCCCAGAGCTCATGGCTATCGTTCAGCCGATATTGGATCGCCCGAGCAGCCTCTTCCCAAACATCAAGCGCTGTATCCAAAGCAAAAACATCTTTGCCAACTAGCTGTTCCTCCTCTGGCCAACCTGCATCTGCAGTCTGACAGTCTGTGTGTAGTGACCAGAACCATTCACTATATGCCAACCACAGTTTCAAAGACCATGGCTCTGCGGCCAACGCAAGCTTGTATAGCTCAACAACCTCGACTCTTTGTCCCAGGTCACCGGCAGTTCTGCTGGCCTCGTCGACAAACGCGAGCCAAGCGTCTTCTCCAACTGGTTCTGCCATTGTTGACAAAAGGTTTCCAGAGACGTTTTAGGTTAAGATACTCTGTTATGTTCCTGGTTCATGGAGATCATTTGAGGTGTTCAAAATCGCCATTTCAAGCTTTCGAGTCAATAAGCGTCGCGACAAATTACTAGATGCGGGAATCAGGGTCTGGAGCAACTGAATTTAAGGTGGATCTTGGATAGATCCACCCCTATCACGTGACACTCATTTTCCTCATCAACCGTGAGCGTCAACTCATGCTTGGGCTAGGCTCTTCAAGCTTTCTTCGGCGCCAATCCTTTCAGTATGTCTGAATCTCTCTCAATTAATGTCTCCAATTGCTCCAAATAAGGACAGACTGCTGATGGTTACAGTTTCCATCTTCGGCCATACATAGAGATGGCTCTACGCCTGCCATCGCGGCGAATGGTCAGCTGTGGTAAATTCTTGAACATGATCCAGTTTGATTGAAACAACAGCTAACTGAGCAGCTGCCTCTATAACGAATCCGAAAGCACCATGTTCACTACTCATAAATTGCCAGCAGCGACGAACCTTCCTCAAGTCAGTCTGGGGCAGGTTAGGAAACAAAGACACTACAGCGAAGCCCATAAATCCATTGACAGAAGAATATCTGAAAAAGAAGCCCAAACAAAACTTGGAACTCGTCCAGGGAGATCTTGCATCATCCTCAATCTTTGAAGATACGGAAGTTGCTGGTGCCAAACCTAAACTAGCTGGTCAAAAAATCACACCTCGAAATCCAGCAACCATGGCTTTAATAGTCGACCCGAAACCTGCTAGTCGGAGAATGTGGGAACGCAAGATGGTAATCAAACAGATACGAAAAAGGGGCCGGTTGACGAAAACACAATTGCTCAAAAGGCAAGAGAGAGAGCTGCTTTTGAGATCGCACGACTTCAAAACTTCCGTCAAAAAGCTGGTTCCTTTAGCAAAGCAAATATCAGGCAAGACTGTCGACGAGGCAATTATACAAATGAGGTTCTCAAAGAAAAAGGCAGCGAAGGAAGTCAAAGAACATTTAGAGCATGCAAAGAACGAAGCGATTGTACGAAGAGGCATGGGTTTGGGTCACACAACTGGGGATAAGTTTACGCCTCTTGTGATCCTCAAAAAGGATGGTCAACGAATGAAGGTGACTAACCCCACTACAATGTACGTGGATCAAGCTTGGTGTGGGAAGGGTTTGTTTTCAACAAGTCCCGATTACCGAGCTAGAGGTCAGATGAACATCATGAAGAACCGTACAACTAGTGAGTAATATTTATCCGTGTTTACAAGCTCTTATTAATTGTTACAGGCATATCAATTGTGTTGAAGGAGGAGAAAACTCGTATCAGACTTCACAATGAACGAGAGGAGAAGGAAAAGAGGAAAAGGGTCTGGGTGCAATTACCAAATCGGCCTATTACTGCTCAGAGACAGTACTATTCTTGGTGATGGAATGTATCAACAAGAAGTTTTGTATATATTAGATTGTTAGACAAAATGTAAGATTATCTGGCCCTTATGCAGAAGTAGACGGGTGATATATGAAAATTGTAAGATTAAGGCTTTAGTGTTTGTGGTTGGATATATTCTCTCCCAACTTTATTTGTGCCCACCAAGTTGTGACACACTGATTATCGTAAATTTAGTGCTTCCTACTTTGTCGCTTTATATTATTTTTTGTTACGTATGAGTGGGAAATAACATTGACACGAGATGGTGAAGAGCGACCAGAAGAAATGATGGACGATTTGACCAGGTAAGGATAGATGGTGGAAAGCGCGTCTGCAGAGACTCGACATAGCCCTGCTTCAGGCACAACAATCCCAAGCTTAGTTCCCACAAGAATGCTCATTACACTAATGCCGAAGATACATCAATAGCAACTTCGCCTGAAAAAGCCAGGCTAAATCTTTTAGGCTTTGTACGACCACCTAGACTTCTGTCCATCCTCTGATATCAATGGGCAATGGAAATGGTGGAAGAAAGACCCATGGGCGACATCAAAAAGTTGCATAAATGGGACCGATGAACACTTCCAGCATTTCCATATTACTCAAATCCTGGAATATTTCGTCAGTGTTCTTAATTTGTAAGGAGGATCGCAATGGATGAGGGGTTTTGAAGATATTCTGCTTTCCTTATCTTTCGAGACCTGCAGAAGAAGAGTAAAGGAAAACGAAAGATGCTACAAACAGCAGTATTTGTCTCTGAATATTAGCCCAGTCTATCTTATGGAGCGATTGTTTTCATCGTAACCATTAAATCTATCAAAACGGAAGGGGCTACTATCGAATCCTTTTATGGAAAAAACATCTTGCTTTCATCAATGTTTTTGCCATGGGGGTATCAGCCCATGAATTGGTGTCGCTCAAAATGAACGACCTTGTTATTTTTAAGATAGAAAGAGTGAACTGACACTGCCAAGCTCTCACCACCGATAAAGCTCTACATTCATCAATCCGGAGCATGAATCTCCGCAGAATCTAATGTGTTGGGTTTCTAGCAAAGCCTTTCATCGTACTTATGTTGTGTAGCAAATATGCTCCTTATAATTGATCCAAAAACAATATCTACAGCCGTTATAAGGCTTCAAATATCAGAGTTAAAACTTTTCGAAATTTAACATTGTAGATGTCCCCGATTTTGGGAGGCCCTCCCGATTCAATAGACAGGATCATCATGTCCCGTAATGTTTTTTAAAGACCAGACAGGGAAATCTGCTTTTACCAAAAAGAAAAAGTGAGGATAAATTTGACTAGGTGATATGTATACACCACGAACATGCAGGGATATCTGCAAGGATCCACCATATTCTCGGTATTTCGTTAGCGTGAGATTGATTTTTATTATCTTATCAGATCCTGCAGCTCTCAACAATCCCCATCTCCCAACTTCCTTTTTCTTTATGGCTAATATTAACTTTATTTTCATTTTCGTATCACAGTGACTGTATATATGGTGCTCTATTCCATTCCATATAGCCTTAGCACTCGAAGTAGTGCTGGCGAAATCTGAACTACCCCACTGTTCTTCATCAAGATATTTTCAGCAGCAATTCGATGTGTTCGCCAAATGATGATTCGGGACATGAGCCATGGAATGAAAATGCTCCCCTCTTATCCCAACCAAAAGCCCCTGCGCAGACATTTCAACCCTCCTTCATACCAAGTGCACTCCGGGCAAAATCGCCTCGCACAATACTCTTACTCCTCTTCACCACGGTTTTCATTCTCTCATTTGGAGCATATCTTATGGCAATCCCAAGTGTGAGAGTTTTTGAAGATATCATCTGTCATCATTACTATGAGAATCTAGGAGTTGACGTTACTGGACCAGATGGGAACATCAGAGAGAGTCTATGCAAAGTAGATGAAATCCAAGAAAGGCTTAATCTCCTAATTGCGGTGTTGCAATTTCTCAGTGCTGGAACTGGCCTCATATTGACGATACCATATGGAATTGTGGCTGATAAAATAGGAGCGAAATTCGTCTTCATTCTGTCCATCCTTGGAACGGTTTCTGCGGGAATTTATAATTTTACAATCTTGTACTTTTGGAGGACATTTCCTATTCGTCTTATGTGGCTGTCTCCGATTATCACGATCTTAGGAGGCGGTCAGTCTGTTACAAACATGACTTTTTATGCCCTTGGAAGTGGTGTATCTACAGATGCGAACAGGTAATTCATCTGTCCGCTTGCTGAGTACTCTCTAACTAAAGCAGGGGCACTGTTTTTCTATATGCTCAGTGTATTGGCCTTCTGTCAGCAATCATTGCTCCAACCGTATCGTCCATCTTAATGGACTACACTCCCTGGATTCCTCTTACAATAGGACTCGCTTTACTAGCCTTAGGAATTATCCCTTCTTTATTCATACCGGAAACACTACGATCAGCTCCAGCAATGACCGCGGTTTCCATCGAAACCACATCTCAAGAAAGTTGTACATTGAGCAAAAGGACCTCTTACTTCACTATCTTGAAGAGCAACCTTGTAAATGCACTACGCCGAGTTTACGAATCAAGCTCGGTTCTTCGTTCTTTACCTATACTACTGCTTCTGGTTGCTTTTATCATAGAGCCATATATTCCATTGAATCCCGAACTTTCGAGTCTTGCCTTACGTTACATCTCTAAGAGATTTGAATGGAAGCTCTCTCAAACCGGGTTTCTTCTCTCGGTACGCGCCTTCATAAACATTTTGCTTTTCGCCGTAATTCTTCCGGCGATTTCGTACGTTCTCTTGGAAAGGCTGCATTTCTCCGCAAGACAAAAGGATCTGTATATCGCACAAGTCTCCGCCATTCTACTCGTTGCAGGGGCCCTACTAATGGGAGGGCCCACAGTTGGGTATTCGGTTTCAGGACTTGCGATTATGACCTTGGGATCAGGATGCACTTCTGTCCTCAGAGCTCTAATAACAACACTGGTAGACCGTGAACATGTGGCACGCTTGTATGCAGCTGTTGCAATCGTGGAGACTTCTAGTTCCTTGCTTGCTAGCCCAATTCTCGCTACCTTTTATGCTGTGGGCTTAAAGTGGAAAGGAGCATGGGTTGGATTACCGTTCTTCGTTGTTTCGGCCATTTGTTTTGTAGGAGGTTGCGGGCTTTGGTCGTTTGGGTTACTGAAATTTGAAGAAAAGGAGGCTTCGGTCGAGGATGGGGCCGATGAGTCATCTCAAATCGCCTAGGCTATGGCATATCAAGCCCGGCTGCTACTAAAAGTTCAGAATAGCGGTAAATGGATTCAGAAGTTCAAACTCAAGTGTTCGTACCAGAAATTCAAATGATAAGAGAAATTGACAAAGACGATCATATATTTGACAATTCGAGCTCTTGAGTTGTTAAAACTACCTCGCAACGAATAGATTATGGCAATCCACACATATTCAAATAAAAACCGAAAGTCTAAGATACGCTAGGTTACTCCCTTTTTCTGGAATAGATCAATTTGCAGCTATTTTGAGTAATCCGTAGATTGATTAGGCCCTACTTATTTCTATTAGATAAACCTATATTGATACTCTATTGTTCATTTTCATCATAATTCCTTGCTTTAAAGAACCTTTCTCTCTATTGTAACTCCTTCAATATTGTTCAATCAGTTAAATTAGCGGTTTATACTACATTCAAACAGCTACACACTTTAACAGGCTTACAGCAAACCAGGGGCTGTGGACTTCTCTTTATTTCATTCTACAGATTCATGGTAATAACACTGCTGCTTACTGAATGCCATAAATTATTTAGAATATCAAAGTGAATTGGAGTTTGTTAACAGACCTCGCGCATTCGTAAGCTTGGTCGTCAATTTCGCAATTTTCAGTATCACAAACCTACAACAGCATACGTGTTCATGTATAAATTGAGCTGTTTGTGTAACGCTTCAGTATGAATTATTTACCTGGGACATTGAAAGTGAGTCCATTGATAGCTAAAGTAATTACGAAGAACAAAAGTGGAAATTGATATTTTCCATTTTCCTACAATATAAAACAGACACGCAGACCACTCCACCTCACATTTTCACCTTCTTGCTTGGAGATTCAGCGTTTCCGGCATCCGCAGTCTTTCTTTTCAAGGGAGTCCAGGAGCTAGATATTGGAGAGTATGCGGGTGCTTGTGGTGAGTTCTGGGGTATCGAACTCAGCTTAGCGTCTTCTTGCATGACTTGAGGTTTTTTAGGCTGGGATAGGATGCCATGCTTGAAGATATTATAGCGTATGGTCCCATTTGTGTGACGGGCCAAGTGGGGATTTCGCTGACGTGCAACTTGTACTTCTTCGGCGGTGATCGTGAGAAGGTTTTGGACAATGTGCAGCCGAACCTGGTAATCATCATTGTTGATTAAGTTTGGGTCTAGCTGCCGTACATCTTTTACCTGTTCTGGAGAAAAACCACTCATGCGGTGGACGATTCCAAAGCGGACGTACTCATCCGTTTGATGAGACAAGTCCTGGCTGTTCTCACGGAAGACTTTTATCTGATCTGCATTAATCTTCTTCATGTGTTGTAAGATTAAGACGGCGATCTGATCATCTCTGAGGCTTGCGAGGTATGGATATCCCAGACGATAACCCTGAATCGCAAAGCGTATTTGCTCCATGGGAATATTAGGAGGAAATGGAGGTAGTTGAAATTGCTGTACATTTTGTACCGGGGTAGAAGCACTTCCAGAAAGTGGCTCATTCCCACCTCCCATCTTACCTATATGTTTAGACAGAATTTCACGCACCACATTATCTGGCAGATTAACCAGATTTGGATTGCGCTTACGTGCATCTTGTAAATTCTGTGCCGTAATCTGGGGGATAGTGGAAGGTGGAGCACCAGTATTGCTCTGGATAGAATGCACTAGGCCTCTTAAAGATGATTCAGGTGCATGAGAAGAGCCTTGATTGTCTTGGTTTGATTTGCTTGGGGAGCCATTGGGTAGTATACTAATGGGGTTTTGAATGGCCTGCCTGCTGAAATGATCCTTAGATATAGCAGGATGAGTGTGGTCCAATGTATACTGTCCTCCAGCTTGACCTTGTAGGTTCATAGAAGGAACAGTGACGTGATTATAATGTTGTAACCCATTGAAGGACATGGCAGGGTAAGCCTGATCCTGACGTGAATAATATTGCCCGCACCGTCCAAGCACTGGCTTTTGAGAAACAGAAGAGGGATTTGGAGGATATTGTCCTCCACAATATCCATGTGCTTTTTCATGGTGAGATTGGGTTATATCTTGCTGTTGGTTTCCCAAGGTCTGAGCACTGTAGGGAAGAACAAAGTTATTAACCAGTCCTTGCTGTTCTCGGAGCTTTTGCCCCACGATACTACGTGGATATTCTTGAACCGGGACCGGAAGTTGTGCACTAGCATTTCTTTCATCGATGCTGCTGTATGAAGGATTAGCTGCAACTGAATACTGCTGTCCTCCTAATTCTGTATCATTTTGGAATGGGATCCTCGGCCTATTATAAGACTGATTTATTCCAAGTGATGGGGCAGAAGTGGCAAAAGCAGTATGTTCTCTCTCATTTGTGATTACTTGACCACGAATATAAGGACTATAACCTGGGTAATGTTGCCTGCTAGGTATTGACGAGAGTTCGACAGGTTCTCGATGCGATTTGTTGTCCATTTGTTCTTCGGGAGCTTGATTACTTAAATATGGGGCAAGAATTATATGCTGATGTCCTACAGATGATGCTGCCACTGCTACATTGACGGGATTTTCGGTTAGAAATTTGGCTCCTTGCTCCTCAATTGTTTGATTATTGATACAGGGAGTCTGGACTGTATCCTGCTGATTCGCAATTATTGGTGCCACCTTCATATTGGTAGGCGTGTCAACGGGTTTATAGATTCGCTGATTTTCAATGAAACGGGAGCTGAAAGAAGAACCTTGAACAGTAGGGTCTGAATTCTGAATGGCTGACATACCATTTGAATGGACACTTTCTGAGGATCGGCATTGTTGTTTAATACCTGAAGCATATAGCCGGGGGCCAACAGTCACCTCAGGAAGATCTGGGCGTCCATGTGCACGAGCACCTGAATTTGGGAGTAGGGGTGCTGGTGAAGCTTGGGGTGATTTAGTCGGTCTACTAGTAGACTGCGATAGGTGTTGGTTGTGTAAAAACTTCGAGGGATATCCCGGTGTGCCGCTAGGAGGGTTAAACATATGCATCGAAGGACCTGATACTGATCCATTTGGTACAGCACTCTGCTGGATAGAGGAATCAACAGCTCGAAGAGCTCCATATTGTGTGTTTTGTCTGCTTTCTTCTTGAGAAGGCTGTCTTTTTACTACTGCCCTTCCATTTTCCACAACAAGTCCCCATTCGTGATTGATGGTATCTATTTGAGGTTCTGCAGATTGTTCTCTTATAAATTGGCGAGAAACTACAATACCCTTTTCGCCGAAGTCTGCACCACGTCCGTTCTTCTCAACAACAAGCTCAAAGTCTTCACTAGAAGTACCCCTGAGAGCTGCCACCTTTCGAATCTTGGCGCGTGGTTCCTTGGAAAGAGATGAGCCATAGGGTATGTAGTTAGAAAACACAACTTACTTTAAAAGTATCGTTATAACTAGGCTCGTGTCTATCCTTACACTTTACAACGTTTGCAGGAGGTGCTTTTTTAGTTGTGCATTGTCTCTTTGACGTGCCCGTTGGCTTAGGGAGTGGTCCCATCATTGTCGAATAAGCTAGCTGTTGTCCAAATGGCTGTTTCGATGGTATAGGTGGTGGTGGCATATCAGCTAATATTATTGGAGCTTGGACGGTGGATATGTTGATAGATTCAGCAGAAAAGCTTTCATCGTATATCTTTTTCGGTAGTCGTCCATCTGCTCGATAGTTTTTCTCCGAGGTCTGGATTGGCCAATGGTCTTGTGTGGCTTTGGGCTGGACAGCTGGTAGAGAAGAGTTGTAGGCTCTATACATGCATGTAAGTGTACCCTTTGCTATGTGTATTTTGCGCCCAGGATTAAAGTGGAATTGCGTGAACATATCGCACACTTCTGCAGGAGCAAGTAGAAAGCTTCCAAGTTTATGTTTGAGCATCTCCTGGCAATACCACTGCATCAGATTGAAGCCGATTCCCTTATTCTGATACTTGGGTGCCACTACAAGTGTTTCGAGGGCTAGCTTTGTTAGAAAATGTGAATTAGTAACTGTATACCAACTTACACATTATTTTCGTTGCTGTCTTACTGGCTTGCAGAGCCGCTTTAAATCCCTTCACCCTTTCATCTGAGAGCTTCGTGTAAAGCTCCTCTACTTCAATTGGGGTACTAGTACTAGGACACCTATATGACTTGTTTTCCTGCTTAGAGACAATATTAAGGGCGCCTGACTTTGGATCTTTTTTGGAGTCCCAGACTGAGAATCCAATCATAGCGATAGGAGTACCATCAGGAAGAACCGTCTTGAGATATGTTGTGCCTGGCAATTTTAGTGTGTCACGTAGGCAATCGACTAAATAGTTTATCTCTTCCTCTTCGGACTTCTTGTTCGATTTAGGAAACATTGACACTCGCATTGGATGCTTTTTCATGGCCGGATAATCGACATTTTGGATAATATCCTGTAAAGAAGATCTTCTATCTTTCTCAGTCAAAATCACAAATTTTATGCCCAGTTCGTCGATCGGCAAGCAGATTCGGTCCTCCAGGGGCGCGGCGAGGCTCTTTGTCGAGAAAGTGTCTCGGGAGATGGATACCAAATTTTGTAGCTCCCTAGTTGATGGCTGATATCGATGACCTTTTATTTGTGGAGATGATATGGATGAGCCATATTGTTGCTTGTGAGTCAGGTGCGACACGATTTTATTAGGTACCAAAGGAGAATTTGAAGTAGGGCTTCGAGGTGCTTGGTTTCCGTTTGAATCAGTTTGTCTTCTGAAGCTCTGCCTCCTCGTCTGATGCTGGTCTTTTAGAATATGTAGCCGGTGTCTTATGATTTGTTGTTCTTTGCTTATGAGCGGATGTTGGTTATTACTGATTTGTATTAACATCTGTGATGGGCTTGATTTAGGAGTCCTTCGCTTGTGAAAGATAGGAGTCGGTTTAGTAATAGGCTCTTGATCAGCATTTACAGTACTTCCGGAAAGCTTGCTTTTGATCTTTTGAAGGTAAGGATCGGGAATAGAGAACAACTTGAGCCTTATCAAATATTAGCATTTTCCAAAGTTTTAGAGCTTGTCTTATTATTAGTATTCTCAGCAGGCGATGGCACTCTATGTTGCGATGGTGTCTAGTTCTGGCACTCTTTCTGCCCCATCTTCTTCCGACGGACTTCTGAAATCGATTCAAAAATGAAGATTTCCAGCACTTGCCGTGGCCTAGGGTCTAGGCTAATGTAGTTTCGCCGCAGTCACTTTGGGGCTGAGATGGGAGGTCGGGGTTTTGCTCACATTCCTAGTCCTTGTCTCCACCTTTCTTGCTCCTCATTGTTCTTCCAGATATTAGTAAACGCATCCGCTGTGTTGCGAGAATCGAAATGCATAATGACATTCATGGTTTTCTTGTCAAGATGTGGCTTCGAAACTTTCGTTGCCACACATTGGACGTGTTGAATAAGTTGTGTTCTGTCACCAAGATTTCTGTTCAAGGTTTCCACTTCATCAGGGGTAATTACATAGATGATGCCATATGTTCCGAGGTATTTGTTTCTCAGCTCAGGAGACTGAGTCCATGGACTAATAACTGGCCCATTCCATATGTCTTGGAACTTCTTGCTCACTGGACGAATATTTGGAAGACCTTGGTCTATCAGCGATGCTGATTTAGCAGGTGAAGTGTGACTTGCCTTCTGTGTTGATATGCCACGTCCAAGATGCGAGCCAGCCTATGCCGATGGGAACAGCACTAGGGCAGAGTTTCTTGAACTCACTACCTAAAAAGTAAGATCCATACTCAAAGTATGGTACACCCTTAAGGTCTGGGCGGCCAGGAATGGTACCGACGCGAGGTAGTTCACTTTGTCTGGCGTGTGCGAAAACAGATTGGAAATGCTGCATATCCATTTTTGTGGTTGTTTAGATGGCTCTCGGGAACTGGTCTAGGGTAGAGAAGAATAGATCTCGAATAAGTGAGCAACCAAGAGGCATTCAATCTTAAAGTTCGCATCACGTAGGCGTGTAGCGAAATCGTGGTGCTGCTGAGGAAAATCATAAACAAAGTCAAGGGAAGACGAGGCTGCACCAAAACGGAAGAGGAAGCATTGTTGCTTCACCCCTGGAAGGAACAGGCGCTAATTGCGGCGCTAGTTATGTCTAATAACGATATTAAAGCTTGGTTTTCAACCATAATTTGTGTCTATAATATTGTCCTTGGCGAACAGTGTCCTTAATTGTCCAGTAATAGTCAACTGAACACTGACTTCCTTTATTTCAGATCCATGTCATCATTCAAAGCAGATTATTTGGATAGCTGGTCCTCCATAGCTCTACTAACAAAAGCTTACCGGCCTGGAATCTCCAAGAGCACTCCTCCATCAATTGCGATAATTTCACCGTTCACGTAGTTGTTCTTGGCTAGAAATATAATACCCTGTGCCATTTCTTCATCACTGCCAGCTCGATTCGCTGGGACATGTCCCTTCTTTTGAATTTCTGTATCTGGTAATTGACTCTTCTGATCTTTATCACTTTCATTGGTGGTCATCTTGGGTTTATCAGCTTATTTACTCATGTTTTAAGGGCGCCTACTTACCTCACTAGGAAAGTAACCAGGAGCTATGCTGTTTACTCTAATTCCCGCTTTTTTGAATTCGTAGGACATGAGTTTCGATAGGTGAACAGTTGCGCCTTTAGCAGCGTTGTAACTAAAATGTCCTTGCGCATCTCTCATGATTCCAGACATAGAAGATATCACAATTACAGAAGCTGATAGATGTCCATGAGACTCTTTCCCAGCCTGAAGAAGTGGAAGGAAGGCGACTGTGGTGAAATAGACAGATGTCACATTGGTGTTGAAGGTATCGGACCACTGTGAGAAAGATTCGTTGTTGAACAGTTTGTCCTTCAGTTCAGATGCTTTCTCGCTATCAGGCGGTACCTTTGGCCCTGAAATACCAGCAGCGGTCACCAGAAGGTTAATAAATTTTTCCTTCTTACTAATTTCAGCAACAATTTTCTCTAAGTCTTCTTTCTTAGTAACATCGCATGGTCCGATCCTATGAACTTCTTAGTGCCTGCCTATGCCTTGGAGTAGTAGTTTGAAAATTACGGAATGATTTCTCCTTCACCAGATGGCGAGTGTGTCTTTGCAGCGTTTTCTAACGCATCCATGCGTCTACCAGTAATATAAACTCTAGCGCCGTTCGCTGCGAGCGCTTGAGTTGCCCTGAAAATAATTAGGACCTTCTGGCCAAGAAACCATCTACAATATTACATCAAACCTATTCCAGTACCCCCACCGGTCACAACACATACATGACCTTGAACCGAGAATAGTCTCTCAGCTCGTAGATCATTGGTAGAAACCATTTTGGAGGTGGATAGAGAATAACAGGTAACTTGAGATGGGGTGATAGCTTTGAAAATCAATTTGTTCAGAAACAATCAGAGTATTTCTAATTTACCTTGCGATGAGAGAAAAAATCAATATTGCGGCATCTACATGCTTTTTGGTGACGTTCTGTTAAAATCTCAGATCTTACGTCACTAGAAATGGTGGATCTCGCTAAAGCTTTGTCGTACAAAGGGGCTTTCGGTAAACTTAGACATTGAAAGCCGGACCCCTTTTTTAGCGAGATTTTATCACGTTCTAGAGCTCCTTTACAAACATTGGGGTGAGCTAACTCACAGGCAGCTAAAAACTATTCTTGTTGCATAGTATGAAAGGTCAAATTTTATTACTTATCCAGATATTTGGAACATTCCCATGGTATGGGCTCCACCAAAATACACAACAAACCATTGACCACCGGAGCCTCAGGCCAGAACAAGCAAGAAGTCTGTGATGTCCACTGCGGAAGGAGCTTAGGCTTAGCGGACTTAAAGTTCCGGCCGCCTTTCCCCATAGCTCTATTAAGGTCCTGTCTCAGCATTTATAGAAGGATGACATATAAACGGGGGACTAGAAGAGATAGAAGGAGTAAAAGGATTCTCATTACTGCTTGTAACCAAGTCTAATTTCTCTTTTTGCTACTGACGTGGCTATTACTACGACAACTAGTACGGCGGCATGGTGAAGTCACGGAGAAATGTAAAATAATATTAGAACTTTTGGTAGAATGGCCAACCCTCAAGATCCTACGGAGGTTACTGTATCGTTTCAAGATGGTTAGTGAATTCTGTTAGATGGAATGAGTCATGAAAAGAATCTAAGGTTTGAATGTCTCTTGAAAAAGAGGCTTTATTGAATCATGACTAGTGCTTCAAGGAGTTTCTTTACATTTAGTACACTTAGATACCAATATAAAACTACCTGAGACAATGAAACTTGACCAAAAGGCCGTGTACACCCATGGTAGGCTAGTGACAGTGAAGATCATTATAAAACTGTTCTAAGCATCAATTCTGCATCTACTAAATTTCTAATGCTCATCAATGTATTGGGATGTCTTGGATCAATTGAGCTTCGTACATCGTTAAAAGTGGTATTTAACAATCAGTAGAAACGTGTGACGTCACATGACGACTGTGCAGAAGGGATCGCTTAATTTGCCAAGTAGGGATGAAACGACCATAAACGTCTCGAAACAATTCCAACGCAAGAACACCCCCCACTCGCCAATCACTACCATTTTGTTTCTCAGTCAATACTTTGCATGTCGTGTCGTCGTCTCGCTTGTATCGGATTTGCTCTTCCTACCGTGTTGTCTACTGTTTGCATATTGTCATTGAATCCAGACCTACGTTAGCTCTAAGTTACGATGCGCTTTGACATCACAGAGTTGTGTTAGTTAGTGATTGAATTGCATGCGTCTTCAATGAAATGAGGATGTGCGGAAGATTCCGGAAGGCTGACTTCTCCTTTGTTGATAGAAATTGCATCAAGATCTACGCGACAAAAACCTGAAGTGTTCGGGTGTGGCGATCTGAGTTTGGCCCATTCTTAGAATTGTCGATCATATGCGCCGCGAAAGGAGGCTCTTTGTGAATTCTCCTTCACCCTAGTCAATATGAGAGCCGAGCCCAATTAAGGCCAGCCCAGGTCTGGTGCTTTGCTTGTTTGGAAGCACTGAAGCAAGGATTTTAGTCGGGTACGATTGTCACTCAGATCTTTATGGCTCTCTCAGGATTGATGTAGTGGCATTTACTTGTTTTGAGATTTGCTAAATTGCCTGAGAGGTGCTTACTCGATTGTAGCTCTTTACAACCGCAAGAATTTGGACAGTTGGCTGTTTTCCTCTCTCGGCTCTATGCTCTGAACTCTGAATTCTGAATTCTGAACCATGGCTCTGACCAGGCGATCCACATCACGGAACGACCCATCTCGCGGCAAATGGAGACGATATGCCGTACCGTTTATCACCGCCAAGAGCCTTGGCCGAGCCGCAGTCACCTACAAGTTGGGTACTCCAACCGTTTCGCATTGTTTTCCGGAGTTGCACTACTCCAGTCTGCTTATCTTGGTGGATCTGCTATTCTTCCTTCACTTGAAAATAAGCTTTTGGGTCAACCTCTCTACAAACGTCTTGGAAGTATCAAGATCTTGTTAAAATGGTAAGAATACCCAGCGGTGTTTGCCCAGCTTTAGCAGTGGAGTTTTGCCAACACCAGAATGGGGCTTCTGAAGATTGCTATGCACATTTGGGCCAATGAATCCCTCTTTTCACGTCGATATCAAATATTTATCGCTTGGCGATCCACGTCTTCGTGGCAATCTCAGCGTTTCTTGACGGTACCGATATAGCTTGGCTGCCAATGACACTTCTGTGCCCGTTTGAGCCTGGCCAGCGTCAGTTTGAAGCACTGTTAAGGTATTCCTGCAAACTACTTGACTGATGTGTTCGCGCGAAGTTGATCCAGCTTCTACTTGGGCCGGACCTTTTTCAAGTACTGCATTTTGGTCATTCAGTTTTCAATTTTTCTTGTTCTTCATTTTCTCTTCGACTCTTAATCTTCTGCATCTTTTTATCTCCTATCTCTAGGTTGCTGGTCCAGCCTCTTTCATACTCACTTCGATTTCACGGACTGCGAGCATTTAAATACCAAAGTTTTCATTAGAATACACAATCCGAATATGAATATGGCACCACAAGGAGGAATTGGGTACCCCCAGCCCGGTTCCGGATATCCTTCGAGATCAAATAGTGCAGCGTCTGGAAATTATCCCGCAGGTTTATCGAGATCAAACACTTCTGGAATGAGAAAACAAGCCGATTTGGAATCTATCATTTCATACGAGAAGCCACATCACGATGATCACCATCACGCTCCAGAACCTACAAGTCTCACCATTAAGGAGCGCTTAGAGCATTTCACATTCGCATGGTACGCATCAACAATGTCAACTGGAGGTGTAGCTTTTGTTTTATCGGTAATTCCTAACCGTTTCGATGGCCTCACGGGACTTGGGACGACTATGTTCGTCTTCAATTTGTTCTTGTTTACGGCGATTACTGCGGCGATGTGCCTACGATTCTACCTCTACCCTCATACGTTCAAGCTCGCGTTCTCGAATCCGCACGAAGGTTTCTTCATTGCAACTTTTTGGCTCAGTCTTGCCACCATGATTACAAATACAACTGCTTATGGTGTGCCAAAATCTGGTCCTTGGATAGTGGGAGCCTTACGAGTTGCTTTCTGGATCTATACTGTACTTGCAACTCTTCATGCTATTATATACTACCACATCTTGTTCGTCGTTAAGAAACTAGTAAGTAGTCTCCGGAGGAAGCTCTTCAAATACAGCATTTAACATCAACTACAGGTGATCACGAATGTCTTGCCTGGTTGGGTACTCCCAATCTTCCCAGCCATGTTGGTAGGGACATTGGCCTCCGCCATCGCTAAATTTCAACCTCCTGAGCACGCTCTCCCTATGCTTGTCTGTGGTCTTTCGTTCCAAGGTCTTGGTTTCTTCATCGCTCTTGCTATGTACGGTCTTTACTTTGGACGTCTTGTAACTTGTGTAAGTTAGCTTCATGATCTTCCTCCACCAAAAGCTAATTATCATAGGGTCTACCTGTCGATGCTAGTCGAGCAGCTATGTTCATCGCCGTCGGACCACCTTCTTTCACAGCTTTGGCTTTCATTGGCATGGCTCAAGATCTTCAAATCGTCAAGATTTTCCCGAACTATATGGTCCTCAACGGCATAGAGAACCAAGCTATCATCACCGATATCCTATCACTCTTTGCACTCATCATGGCTATCTTCCTCTGGGTGCTTGCCTTCGTAAGTCCGCATTTCTAGCAAACTCAACTAAAGCTGACAAAATCTGTAGTGGTTCTTTGCCATAGCCGTCATCGCCTGCATTGAAGCCATTCCAAGAAACGACTTTCACCTTAATTGGTATGCCTATATCTTTCCGAACGTAAGTAGTCCTACTTTCCTAGAAGTACTATATCAGGCACTAACTCCTTTTCAGGTCGGCTTCACAATCGCAACAGTCAAGATTGGAGAGCGATTACAAAGCGCAGCCATTGGACAGGTGGGAACTGGAATGGCAGCAATTCTCTTCTTCCTCTGGATCCTCGTGGTGTTTGTGCATATCAAGGCCATCGTTTACCATAAGATCATGTGGCCTGGCAAGGATGAGAATGCAGCACATTGAGGTAGCTTCAGAGGATTAGTCATAGGGACCATGAATAAATGACTGTATTATAGCCAAGACTGAGCTGGGAGTATCAGATTCTATAAGGATGAGGACTGTCTCTACTGGTATACTGCGCTGAGCGCCATGAGTTTTTTCCTTCGGGTTTTTATCAAGAATATAGAATTTAGACTACAAAAAGCGTGTGGGATATTCCAAAATTTGGGTTGGATGCCATTAAATTATTTCTCAGGCGCAAATATAGACTTATAGATAGAGGGAACTGGGGAGATCGATGAGCCCAGCACAATTGAACAGATGCTAATAATTCTCGTCACTATTTTCTTCTTCATGCATTGAACCTCAATATAATAAGATAAGCTTTCCTGAAACCCTCCAAAACGCAATGATAGTACTGTGACATCCACCTCACACAGCACACTTCATTTCTATGGGAAAATCCAATGGAACCGGAGGCTGACAAAATGTCCAACTGCTTCTTACCTTGTTCAAATGGACACTCTCCGTCAACCATATCCAGCCCAAGCAGAGTCCCAAAATTAAACTGAACTTTAACGTGCATTGTTATATAGTGATTGGCTTTGCGAGTCAAACTTCAGAACTTCCTTTTCAGAAACCATACGATATCGACCTTGACGTACAGCAGGCGAGTCATCCATGCGGTCTAAGATTGTGCAAAAGTAACTTTCCGCGAATATTCAAGGGACTGTACCAAGCTATGACGTTTTTCTCCCTTTCCCTGTCATTCTGGTTGCAGATTCCATGATTCTATGGCCTCGAATCGCAAGAACTAGAGCCAAACGCGCGCGCGTCAGGTTCAGAAGCATATGGGTCCTTCTTACCTGAAATAGAGGAAGGCTACAATTTGCACGTCAAATAATGTATATCATTCAATCTTTTGATGTTGAATGGCAATAACAAAGTTTCGAGAAACTAGTATAGGCATTTTGTAGAAAGTATTGTCGTTGTTCAAGCTTCGCTTCATATCCGAAGTGGCTTGGCTCGGGTCGCACCTCTTGTCCTCAATAATTGCTAAGTGGCCAGAATGCTTGTTGAAGCGATAGAATCGGCGCCAATAATATCATGACCCTAGGCAACTCCGTTGAACGTCGGGCATGGGGAAGGCTGACAGAGTGCTTATCTCAACCTGCGAACCGCTCAAACAAGGGCCAAGAACATCACGGCCAAAGTCTTACCTTCATGAAGCTATCGTCAAGCTTTTGAAACTTGTCTCTGTAATCTATAGTGGAGACAGCTGTTTGGAAGAAAAGACGAAGATGGAACCTGTAAACTTACCCCCACCTCCCTATAGCGAAATGGATACATACAGCTCAAACATCTCCACTTCGCCGAGCGTAACATTAACGCCGACGTCGACAACTGTGGATCATCAGTCAACTTTACAGTCTAGCCCTCCAAGATCTGCTTATATCGATACTCCAATAACATATACTCCACCGGAGACTCCTTCAGGAAGTCCTGTATGTGTGCTTAGAGTTTCCCTTTGATCCGTGTTGGTACTGATTTAGGCTACAGAATGAACACAATGCCAGACATGCTGCCTCATCAATATCTACTGCTTTGGAGGTATACTTCAACTCACGACCTGCAATTGCTCAGGCTACTTCGCCCCCAACGGTTTACAGTATAGCGATTACCGCAAATACAAAGCCGGAAGACATTGGGTACCCAGAACCCGTCGAGGACTTTTTAGCGAAGGATGTGAAGCCTGAGGACTGGCTCACATTTACCAATTACCTCCTACCAGACCACTACATCCGTGCCAACAATAATCTTGCAGACCGCAAGTGGAAGGCAGAGGAAATTGAAGAGCGGATGCATCAGCTTACTTTACAAAATACCGACCTATCAAGGACAATCCTGGACGAGGTACGAGCTCAATTAGAGCCGCTGCGTTCTGAACCCTTACGGGTGAATGCACCGCAAAATACTGCGCGTGCAATAATTGAATCTTGGAATGAAGGTTTCTTCCTGCCGCGCGGAATCCGGATCAGATTGATTGGCTCCGAGCTTGCTGTCAACACAGGAGATAGAGGCGTGCACCCACATGAGTCAAGGGATCGCACAGCAATACCTGAAACTTGGGCTTCTTACGATCATAAATTACCCTGTGGGATGTCGGTGGGTATCACAAGATCCAATCTAGCAGGAAATTCTGGTGGCTTCAGTGCAAGTTCAAATCGGTACAAGATAGGACCTGATTTCACAGATAAGTCAGGCGTTGGATTGGATTACATGCCAATGTACGTACGATGCTGTTAGCCCTTCGCTTCAATCGTATTGAGCAAGCATTACTAATTGCCTATAGGGTTGGTTATACGAGACTCCGGGGTAGGAGACATCGAGATGTTGCTGATCAAAGTGTCCACTCTACCAGACGTAGGTCTTTCGACCAAAGAGTGTGCCATAAGCCAGACGACTACCCTCAGAGAAAAGAGGTTCATGATCATTCTCGACGGGGAGATTTCCATGCTCGCAAGCGAGAGGATCACTGTGGCTATGAAAGAGGCCGTGGAAGATACCCCCACAGAGGAGGGCCTGAGCACCATGAAAATCACTTTCGTAGACGAAGACATAGAAGACGAGGTAGAGACTCTTCGACTTCAAGTTCTTCAAGTTCGTCCAGTTCTAGCTCTGCGGAGTCTTCGTCTTCCATCGGATCACTTCCGGATTATGACGAGCTTCCAGATCAGCAGATATACAATGCTAGAAAGGCTCTTTTGGATTGGCTCAATCATCCTGATCAGCCCATTACAAGCGAAACTGTACGGAACTTCAAAGAGAATCTAAAACTTGCTGAGATAAAAGCATCTGAGAGACCTGATCAAGATTTTTATGTCTTACGGAAAGAGGTGAAAGACCTAATGAAAAAGTTTAAGGAGAGGAAGAGGACGGAAAGAAATCTTCGACGAAATCTTCACAGGCAGAAGCGGGCGGCAAAAAAAGCCGCGAAAAGAGAACAAAAAGTTGCGAGGAGACAAGAAAGAAGGGGAAGGCGGATTGAGAAAGGAAAATGCAAATCTAAGAATGATATATGGAATCTTTCAACTTGGATGAAAATGCCAGCACCTCCGACAATGGGTCATAAGAATCCGTTAGCCTTCCATCCACTCTGTTCAACACGTATTCCTCGGCGAGGCTTCCCGCTTGGTATTGGGCTAGAACCCTCAACTACGAGCCCGTGTTTCGGGCGGACTATCATGCCGCCAACAAGGCCAGGACATATGCACGTCAGATCGTCATTACCTGAATATATGTACTCAGCTGGCATTGAACTTGGAGCAGAGGATTCATCAGCATCTATCGCGCAGTCCGCAGCAACGGTCCATTACCAAGCCATGCAGATGGATCTCAAAGCAGTAGAAAATGAGAAGCGTGCAATTGAGCTACGTACTGAAGCGACAGGACATGATGTCCCAGAACCAGTCCGTGTGGCTAAGAAGCGGGAAGCAACGGTGCTGGAGGAGGTTGCTACGACGTGTCGAAGAGAGGCAAAGAGGTTAGGGGCCGAGGGGTTGTTATTAGATGAGAGGCTTGCCAGGGACTTGTGTGACGTGGATGAAGGGGCCCAGCAAAGCGGAGTTATTCAGTATGATTGAGAAGTGGTAAAATCAATATTAACATATGAAACTTGGGAAATATAGGATTCGGACTTGTCTATTATCATCTTCAATGATTGAATTAGCTGATAAATATGAAGCCAATAATTCTGATTCTGCGATTCTAAAGTAAAGTATGAACGGCCTTTGTTCCCAGATGGTCTTCGCGGCCACCAATGCTCCCCCCTTAGGCATTGTTGGCATTTCATTCATATGCTTATGTACTAGGTTCCTTACTTCGAGCCTCCTCACTTCCATGAAAGTCTGCTGGCATCTAATTTAGAATTTGCAAACCATTGATTTATCTCTCGGTGCGGGCTATCAGGCATCTATCTCATTCTGAAATTTTGAGGCGTAATTGCCACTTAATGTACAAGAATTTCAACTAATTTGCAAAACTGTTTCATCATCGGATTGTCGGATTGTCGGACTGCCGGATTGTTTTGTTTTCTTGATGAGCACATGAGTAGAAATCGAGCATTGAAAAGTCCAATAGTAGGAGGTAAGCATATATCAGTCGTGACCGGCAAATCTAAAGAGCCGTCCGATCAACACCATGTAATCCTCTCTCGAAACCATAGCGTCAATGGCGAAGGCAAAGCATCGGCAAACGATCAGCTTCCTCCGCACCCAAGTCTCAAAATTGAAATCAGAAGTCCAGGGTTCGTCGCAAATCATTGACCCATCAAAATCCACAGCCAACTATCGGCTAACGTAAGCCAGGACGATTCAGGCACTTTGATTACCTTGGTATGATTGGTAACCCAGGGTGGTAGCTTCATTTGTTGAGCTCGCTTAATAGGGGTTTGTAAAGTTTAAGCGAAGGCAGTGCGTCGCGAAGGTGCAGTACGTAACGATGCGCTGAACCAGGACCTTGCAACATAGTTTCCTCAATTAGTTCTCGAGCACAGTGATACCCATATGAATAGTGTAACTATATGGCTCCGATTTTGGCGCTGCGTCATTGCTGCCCTCACCTATGTGATTATCAATTGTACACGGAACAGCCAGTATTGTGGATTGAAATTAGCCAGCAACTTACTCAATCATGGTAGTAACATTCATTTGTATAGCGAAATGGCTTAATACATAAATTATATAAATCAGCAGCACATCACATCTGCTCTTCAGCTAATTCGCAGCTTTTTGTATCTAGCCTTTCTACAGTCCATTCATAATATAATTATTCTTGACACACTATAGCAATCACAAAATGACCACACCACGAATTTCACTTGGCGCCGTAAGCGTTGGGAACCAAGAGCTGTCTATCACCCAGGGTTTGCTGGATACTCTCGATAAGCATCATGTTAGAGAGATAGATACTGCAAGACGCTATGTTTGTCTTCTCCCATACGCTTCTGAACACATGTTAATGGATCAGAGACTGATATATCATAGCCCGGAAGCGAAGAAGTTTTGGGACAGCTAGAAGCCGCAAAGCGTTTTGTCATCAGTACCAAATCTCCAGGATTCTTTAATGGAAGTTTGGCAAAAGCCAGTATTCTAGAAGCTATGGAGGAGAGTCTACGGGATTTGAGAACTGATAGTGTATGTCGCATTATCCCATTTCATATGCTTAAAAGCAGATGAATGAATATGAAGAGTTATTAACAAGGAATAATTAGGTCGATGTCTACTATCTACATTCTCCAGATGAGAGCATCCCCATAGAAGAAACACTTGAAGCAATCCGAGAAATCTACCGTGCGGGAAAATTTAAGCGTGTATGTCTCCTTCCATTCTCAAAGGTACCATAAGCTACTCGAACTGATTTTGAACGCCTCAGTTTGGACTCTCCAACTTCGACGCCGCATCCGTCCAAAAAGTCTACGATATTCAAAAGGCGGCCAACTCAGTCCTCCCTTCTGTCTATCAAGGAAACTATAATGCAGTTGCTCGTCATATTGAAAATGATCTACTTCCCTTGCTTAAGAGATTAAACATTTCATTTTATGCATATTCACCTATCGCAGGAGGGTTTTTAGTCAAGAGCGGGAAAGAAATCAGGGAGGGAACCTTGGAGGGAGGACGATTTACGCCAGGAAGTCCGCTTGCGACCTGGTACCGAGGTTTGTATGCAAAGGAGAGTTTGCTAAAGGCGCTTGATGATTGGGGTGAGTTTCTTCTTATGAAATCTTAGTTCTGCAAAGGCGATTGCTAACTTATAATCCCAGAATCGATTGCAAACGATGCTGGTATCTCCAAAGCAGCATTGGCATATCGTTGGATTGCATATCACAGCGCCCTCGATTCTGAACATGGCGATACGATTATTCTAGGAGCAAGTAAGGTTTCGCAGCTAGAGGAGAGTCTAACGGCAATCTTAGAGAAAGGGCCTTTGAGTGAGGAATTTGCGAAAAGGGTCGATTCGATCTGGAAAGACGTTCAACATGAGGCGCCATTGGATAATTATCATAGTTTTTTCAAAGGTATCAAGAAGGATGATTGAGTGTGGTATGATTTTGGGTAATTTGCCAATGATGATGGTGGTATTTGGTTAAGGGAATGTAGTGTCAGTTGAAGGGCGAATAAAGATTGTTTTATATTTGCGACAAGATAGGCAATCGAACCTTTACACAACTTAAGAGTTCACATGGTGGATAAAACTGTGTTTTTCTGAGAAACAGACCCTCCTTGCAAAAATGGTGTATTATTTGTCATGGTGTATGAAACTTGACGGTGATATTTATACAAGCTCAGTACCTCACCCGATCGGACTTTCTATCATCTGTCTCACTATATGCCACTTCATGGCAGTCTTTCACAGCCAGCCGTTTATGTCTGGTATAAATTTTGAGGCAAGAATCCGGGAATGAGCTCGGAACCAGTTTTGTTCTTGTGGGGAATACATGGCCTAGATAGCGGCGGTCTGTTTCTGCCCTTCGATATTCTCAAATGGCTACTCGTTGGCAGTAACTTCAGACCCTGCCAAACCAGTCTCATTCATTCAGTACTGTAGTTCTGGCTTGTGGAAATTAATGTCCTCGGGCTTGTAGTGGTCTGCGACGATCCTATAAAGATATGACGGTGCATGGGCGCCACTGATAGTTACATTAGCAAGCAAATTCACATCTGAACTCAGAATTATACTTACAGATTAGTGATGTATATGTCAACCAGATCCGGCGGTACATAATCGTAGACCGGATTGTCAATTTCCAAAGCGTCAACGAGCTCACCCCGGTCATACGAAACAACTTTTCCCGGATCGCCATACTCAATCAAGGACTCAAACTCGAAGGGGTAGTCCGGGCTCAGCTTGAAAACACCACTGATAACGATGACCGTAACTTTGTGTACGTTGGCTGCATTAGCGATAACACGGGTACCTGCAGCAGCTACTAGACCACCATTTGCAATGACAGCGTGTGTTGCCAGAATAACTTTGTTGACTCGAGACATGATCGCGAATACTGCGCTGTCAGGAATGAGTATGACAGTGATACCAGTCGCCGAAAGAGGTTTCGTGAATGCTTCTGAGCTCAGATCATCACCGTCTTCGTTCTCCCGAGGCTTGCTTCCTGCTACGGCAAGATGTGTTGCATCATGGTTGTTGGGAAATGATTCTACAACGATGACTGTGAATTTTCTTTTTATCGCCGCCTTTAGAAGGAACTTCTGTACACTTCTCGATGATGTATGGGTCAAAATGACTTCGTTAGAATGTATGTGATCTAACGCATATCCGGCAATTTGATCGTCAACTTGGTCGAGTTCGTCGATGATTTCTTCAACACCAGCAATAACCTCGGCTTTTATGTCTTTTGTGGTAGAAGCCATTCGATGCGAGAGTGAAGCAGGATTGAACCCTGACTTACCATGGGGCGACATAGCACCTGTGGGAGGGGTTGCCGATGGTGAAGGTGTAGCGGAAAGAAGGTTGAACATGGATTGTTGCACATGGGTACCATTTAACACAGCGTAAGACGTATGCGATCCGACTAAGGGAGGTCGAGATGTAACCCTACTCCCCCCAAAAACATCGTCACTGCTATCTTCTGATCCATCTGGTGCAGCCTCGTAGCGTAGAGGACTGAACGTAGGTTGTGGTACATCTCCCTTCAGGACGGGGAATGATGTCTCGTCTTTCTGCGACTTGGGAGAGCCTATTTGACTCGTCGAGGCAGAATCGCTGCCATCTTCACGGTCCTCCTTTGCTTCGTCTCTTATCATTCCGAGAACTCGTCGTACGATGTTCCCTACCACCATTTCTCTAGGTTGAGCCTCCATCAATCTTTGTCCTACTTCTTGAACTCTCTCCAACAATCTTTCAATATCAGTCCATTTGAACTTCGCCACAACACGTAGTAGTAGATGAGCAGTAGCTATCGCACATGGTCTCGAGTTTTGAATTTGTCTTCGCTTGAATAGCCTGGTTCAATCAGCCAACGTACTTATTATATCTAGAATGACTCACGATATCAAGTGCTCAATAGACGTTTCCAATGGATTCGTCTTGAGAGACTTAAGAAATTTATCAATGTATGGCGCCTGGCCAAGTTGCGCGGAAGGCATGGCTGGCTTAGGATCCTGGGTGTAGTGTGTATTTTGCTGTGTGTTGAAGTTGTTATTTTTTGATCACTTCAACGAAGTCTTGATGTGGCGGGGCTTTTGGTAGCCTTGCGTTACGGTGGAATGTGACTATCAGTAGACAGGGATGAGGGGCCGGACTTCAGCTAAGCCTAGTCCGAGGGTAAGCTTCCAAAGTATCGTAAGTTGAAGAGAAACAGACAACGTGTGGTCAAAGTGAAGCAACCAAACGACCGGCAGTGATTCTTTGATCCAAAATACTTGCGCTCGTACCGTACACCTTGGATCTCGTCGCACCCGCAACATCTACTTGACTGATCCAACCTCGGGCCACAACTATCTACGCACCTTACTCGTGTTACGATCCAACATTCTTTTTATGATACTCACGGTATAGCGGCTTGTTGTAACCGATACGTACGTTCCTCGAGCTTTGCAGAGTTTACTGTTAGTTCTGGGGCCAAGCGGTTGTGTACGAATTGTCGCATTGCGACCAAATATCCAACCTACGCCGCAACCCCAATTCTTCAACCTCAGACAGCAAAGAACCATCCGATTGCGTCAGACTCTGAGAAAGACTCATAGTTCTGCGCAGGGTACACCATTCATGGCTGGAATAAAATGAATTCTTTGAATATCCTCTCCGCGCGTGTTTCCCCGCCGCCTTCTCCATTGCCATCGCGCTCGAACTCTTACGGAAACATATTAGCATCTGCCGGAGGAAAAGAGTCAAGGCGGGGTTCTAGAGGTGATGTGTCAGTAAATGAGAAATTAGATGGATCATCTGATACTCCAGATATTGACTCCGGTATTGGTGATGTGAATACCGAGGAAAGCCCCCTCTTGAAAAAGGAGAATGACTCTTATACTGCTGCCTCCACGCCGAGTATTATCTCACGGCTATCGAGTGGTATTATTGAGTCAATAAGATGGGTACTTTCGACATTAGCTAGCCCGGGTGTATACTTTATAGCGTGTTTGTATGACGAAAGAGGTAGATTTGCGCCATTCTCACAGATGAGCAAGCTTGGAAGCATTTTCGGAGGGACCACCAGAAGAAACTCGTCCGCACAAAATCTTGGAATTGATAAAACAAATTCTGCCACGGAAGCCAACCATAAAAAGAGCGTAATAGGACGTCGCGGCCTCGGAAAGGAATCGAAACGTATCTATTCCAATTCTTCCTCGTCTGGACTATCGTCAGAATCCGAATCAGAACGAGACAAATCAACAAATGTGGAAGATGTACCTACAGCTTCAAATCGCCACATAAGATCAAAGTCACTACAACCATCTGACGAGATCGCCCCTGCACGACGATCAATTCGCATTAAACTCCATAATGATGATACCCTGAGGCAGAGGAGACATCGGAAAACGCAATCGACAAGCTCTCAAAGTAATGCTACTAGTAATACGGGTGAGATCAGCCCAGCAACTCTAAAATCTCCGACTTCTCCAGCTACATCACTATCTATGACCAAGTATCCTAAAGCTCCAGCGCCTCCAAGGCCACTAATACCACGCCGCCAACCATCCTATACACTTTTAGATAATCCATATCCTACACAAAAGACTCTCATTCTTGATCTTGACGAAACACTAATCCACAGCATGGCTAAGGGAGGCCGGATGAGCACTGGTCATATGGTCGAGGTTAAATTAGCACCAATTCCGACAGCACAAGGGGCTACACCAGTTCCGCAACATCCAATTTTATATTATGTGCACAAAAGGCCTCATTGCGACGACTTCTTACGGCGGGTAAGGGCATAGATTTTTCCTTCCAAGTGCTGTACTTACTCGTGGCAGGTATGCAAATGGTACAATTTGGTTATTTTTACAGCTTCAGTACAAGAATATGCAGATCCTGTGATAGATTGGTTAGAGCAGGAGCGCAAATTTTTTTCTGGTCGATACTACCGTCAGCATTGTACATACCGTGGTGGTGCGTTCATCAAGGATTTAACTTCAGTCGAGCCGGATCTGAGCAAGGTCATGATCCTAGACAATAGCCCATTGAGTTACGGTTTTCATCAGGGTAGAAAGTCCAAAAAAAGTCTCTGAGGTTCACAGCTCTAACGTATAAGCAGATAACGCGATACCTATAGAAGGGTGGATTAATGATCCAACAGACAATGATCTGCTTCATCTTGTACCACTGTTAGAAGGATTGCAGTATGTAACAGATGTTAGAGCGTTTTTGGCATTACGTGGTGGCGAGGATGGGAAACATACAGTCGTGTGAAGAATAGAAGAGCTCGTGTTAATACCAACTTTTGAAACTTGCGTGTCTGTATTTGGGACTTGCTGACTAAAACTATTCATAATTGTCTACAATGGTTCCCAACAGTTTGTGGTAACCTATATCACCACTGTAGAACTTGAGGAATAATCGGTGAATGTAGCGCAATTAAACCTCTGTAGACATTAAGCAGCCCCCCACAAGGTTTGCAATACAAAAGCTTGACAATACTTTTGGTAGGAGTGATAGGAACAGAGCAAAGGCTCCATACCTTACTTATTACGTTTTCCTTGTAGAATTGAAACATATCGCACTACGAAGAGAAAGGTTTTGTATCTATTAAAAATACAGTAGAAGTTTTATTATCTTACCACCCCGATATCAGTTAATTGCCATCTGGATAGCCTCTAGTGTCTTAAAGCTTGCAACAAAGTCCCCAAATCAGTTGCAGATACTGGTGTAGTAAGTGATTGAATTTGAACCACCAGAACCAATTCTGTATCTGGCTGTCTAAGACGAGTATTTTGGACACGTTGATATGTAAGGTCTGGAGGTTCCTGTTATTCTGAGTATCAAAGAAGCGGGCGAACATATCTGAGGTTCCTGTACCAGCCGAAATTGCTTGGCGTCCCCCTCCCTTGCAACTTGCCCCGCCATCCCGAAAAAAAATACAACAGCTTCAAGCCAGATTTGGATGACTCAAACAATCTAACATTGAACCACGTTCCTGGAAAAAGATGTTATAGCAGTGACTGCTCTGTTTGATCTCTTTGCCGACCTCGGCATACGCGCATGCTTGAGCATAGATTGCATTTTCCAAGATGCAGCTCATGTCCACAGGTGGGGAAGCCATGAAGGCCCAAGTGCAGGACAACATTCCAAAGCGCTTTAAAGAATTGAAGTTTGGTATCCAGTATGCGTCAACTTTGCCAGCTCTTGTGTCATCCAAATTAATCATTATATAGATCCAACCAGCAGATTGTCAACCAAGCCGTGATAGAAGTATCCACTCGAAATCTCTATGACATTGACCGCAATCGAATACCCTTCAAAAATGGCTCCCTTGATTCTAGGATGGTATGATATATTTTCTGGGATTGGAAATTGGATACTTGTGCTAATGCCGTTACTATCAGGGTACTTCTAGCAAGACTGGGAAATGTTCAACCTGCCACGAAGGGCTTGCAAATTGCAACGGCCATTTTGGGCATATCAGACTCGCACTTCCAGCTTTTCATATCGGATACCTCAAGTTGACTATGAACATTCTACAAAATATTTGTAAAGTATGGCAGTGGAGTCTTCCGGTAGTAACGATTATATTCTGACAAGCATGTAGGATTGCGCTAAAGTCCTTCTCACGGAGTCTGAACGACGATCATTTCTGAAAGATCTTCGACAAGAAGGAATTGATAATCTAAAAAGGACACAAATTTGCAAAAAGATCAACGAGCAGTGTCGGAAGGCAAAGACCTGTCCCCATTGCGAGTCGATCAATGGTCAGATACGAAAAGTCTCCGTGGTCAAGCTCGTTCACGATAAGTTCGTCACCTACAACAAATCGAACGCAAAAAGTAAAGTCAAGCCAAAAGAGTATGATGCGTACGAGCTATCTTTCAAAGCTGCGAAAGCGCAGAATAATGAGTTGGATAAGCACTTGAAGAAGGCTATGGAAGACCTCAGTCCATTACGCGTTCTGAATCTTTTCAAGATGATTACGCCAGCAGATTGTGAACTTTTGGGGATCAATCCTGCCGAGGGTAGACCTGAAATGTTTCTTTGGGAATTTGTACCGGCGCCTCCAGTCTGTATCCGTCCTTCAGTTGCACAAGAAAATGCAAGCACTGAGGATGATATAACTACTAAACTATCCGACATTGTCCATATCAATTCTCTGATTAAGGGCGCTTTGCAACGAGGCCAGTCCCTGCAAGGTATCATGGAGCATTGGGAGTATCTACAGATTCAAATTGCGATGTATGTGAACAGTGATGTTCCAGGACTTCAGCAAACTGCCTATGGCAAGCCCATTCGTGGATTCTGTCAGCGCTTAAAGGGAAAGCAAGGCCGGTTCAGAGGAAACCTTTCTGGAAAGCGTGTCGACTTTTCTGGACGAACCGTCATTTCCCCTGATCCTAATTTAGGTATCGATCAAGTGGCCATTCCGATCTTGGTAGCTAAGAACTTAACGTACCCGGAGAGAGTTCAAGAACACAATAAAGAAAAGCTCCAACAGTGTATAAAAAATGGACAGACCGTACACCCAGGTGCAATGCATATCATCAAAGCTGCTTCCGATTTCAAGATAAATTTGAAGTTTGCACGCAGAGAGAATGAGGCTAGGAACCTGAAGATCGGCGATATCGTGGAGAGACACCTTGAAGATGGCGATATTGTGCTCTTCAACAGACAACCGTCATTGCACAAACTCAGTATTATGAGTCACTACGTCAAGGTTCGACCTTGGAGAACATTCCGTCTCAACGAATGTGTATGCACGCCCTATAATGCAGATTTCGATGGTGATGAGATGAATCTTCACGTTCCTCAGACCGAAGAGGCAAGGACAGAAGCCATCAACCTTATGGGAGTCAAGTATAACTTATCGACACCAAAGAATGGAGAACCAATTATTTCCGCGACTCAGGATTTCATCACAGCAGCCTACCTTCTCAGCAGCAAAGAGAACTTCTTCGACAGAAAGACATTCACCAACATCTGCATGTACATGTTTGATGCAAACTTACATCTTGACCTTCCTCCTCCTGCCATCGTCAAGCCAGAAGCTCGATGGACAGGAAAGCAAGTCTTCAGCATGCTTATGCGGCCAAATAAAAGTTCCCCAGTTATGGTCAACATGGACGCAAAGTGTCGAGATTATGCAAGTGGACGATATGATTTCTTACCTCCAGTACCTCCTCAGAAAGGTAGAGACAAGCTTTCGCCCGCTGATAAAGCCAAAGTCGAAGCTGAGGAGAAGCGTGTTAAGGAATTGCAAAAAAGATACCCACGTTTTAGCCATAAATTGACTAGCGATATGGATACCCAGGACGGTTGGCTAGTGGTGCGAAACTCTGAAGTGATGTGTGGTTTGATGGACAAGACAACTGTTGGATCTGGAAAGAAGGACTCGATATTCTATGTCATCCTTCGAGATTTTGGCCCAGACGAGGCAGTCACCGCGATGAATCGATTGGCAAAGCTCTCAGCTCGTTGGCTCACAAATGAAGGGTTCTCAATTGGCATCAATGATGTATATCCAACGAAGGGACTGGAAGTTTACAAACAGCAGTTGGTGTCTGCGGCTTATGAAAAATGCGAGAAGTTGATTCTAGGATACAAGACTGGAAACCTTACCAAAGAAACCGGCATGAATATGGAACAGAGTCTTGAGGCCCAAATCTCTGCGGAACTAAATGGTGTGAGAAAATTAGCAGGAGAAGCATGCACAAAGTCTTTGAGCAAATACAATTCTCCCCTCGTTATGGCCAACTCTGGGTCTAAAGGCTCTGATATCAACGTCGCTCAGATGGTGGCGCTAGTCGGGCAACAGATTATTGGAGGCGAGCGAGTTCCTAATGGTTTCCAAGATCGAAGTTTACCGCATTTTGCGAAGAATTCTTTAGCTCCTCCAGCGAAAGGGTTTGTAAGAAACAGTTTCTTTTCCGGTCTGCGACCAACGGAATTCCTAATGCACGCAATGTCTGGTCGTGAAGGTTTGGTAGATACCGCAGTAAAGACTGCAGAAACCGGTTACATGTCGAGAAGATTGATGAAGTCTCTAGAAGATTTGTCGGTACAATATGACGACACCGTGCGAAATTCATCCAATATAGTTGTGCAGTTTCTCTTCGGAGCAGACAACCTGGATCCACTGGACATGGAAGGTTCCGCTGTTCCTGTCAATTTTGATCGCACCTGGAATCACGCAGAAGCTTTGACATATAATAATACTGAACCATCTCTGCTTCCCAGCGAGATAGTTAGTCACTGTAATACTCTTCTCTCGGCAAAAGTTGGCGCACTCCAAAGATTCGGGCTCAAGGATAATGAGTTATTGGCCTATGAGATGGACGAAAATGACCCTCTTATGTATTACGGTGTTGACATGAAAGAGGGTGAGCGTAATTTTCTCAATACAATCTCGGAGCATTTGAGAAAGAAGGCGAATAGATTAACTGAGGCACGCAAGAAAGCGGGACTGGAGAATGGTATCGATGGATCACAAAAGAAGCAGGCTTCTGGCAAAAATACCAAAGAAGAGACGAGGTTGCGACAAGTTCAAGTCGAACAAATCGCAAAGGTTTCACGTAAGACCTTGGAAATGTTTGTTGGTCTATGCTTGAGCAAATATCAAAAAGCCCTTGTTGAGCCAGGTCACGCAGTGGGGGCCGTTGGTGCACAATCTATTGGAGAGCCAGGAACTCAGATGACATTGAAAACTTTCCATTTCGCTGGTGTTGCTGGAATGAGTATCACTCAAGGTGTCCCACGTATTAAGGAGATCATCAACGCATCAAAGGTCATTAGTACACCTGTTATTGAGTGCCCTCTGGAAAATGGTGGGAAATCTATCGATGCTGCTCAGGTCGTGAAAGCTTCTATAGAAAAGACCTTCTTATGCGACATTCTTCGTTTTGTAGAAGATATGTGGTCAGCTAAGAACGCAGCAATATGCCTTGCGATTGACATGGAAGCTCTTAATGATTTACGCCTTGGAATTACCGTTAGGGGTATCGCCCAGTCAATTGTTGCAAATAAGAAATTAAAGGTTGTGGGCAGCGATGTTACGGTTACGGAAAATTGCATCTTCGTACAAGTTCATCACACTGGCGAAGGAAAGATTGGACGTGGTTCAAAGGCCAAGATTTCCATTGACGAAGGTGGATCCGATCTTTTGCTACGTGTCAACCATCTGAAGCGTGCCCTACCTGCGTTACAGATATCCGGGTACACCGATGCTGTTCGCGCAGTTGTGATGAACAGCGGTGATGAGGAAAAGCCGAAATGCTCAGTCCACGTTGAAGGGTACGGTCTTCGTGCTTGCATGAATACCGTGGGTGTTGAGGGTAGGAAAGTGACAACTAACAGTATCATGGAAATGCGAGAAGTCTTAGGTATCGAAGCTGCCCGATCAACTATAGCATTGGAGATTCAGAAAGTCATGTCGTCGATGAACATTGATCCTCGACATATGGAGTTGCTTGCCGATGTCATGACATATAAAGGAGAAGTTCTTGGTATCACCCGATTCGGTCTTTCTAAGATGCGCGATAGTGTTCTACAACTTGCGTCTTTTGAGAAGACCCCAGATCATCTTTTTGATGCAGCGGCAGGAATGAAGACCGACAAGATCGAGGGCGTCAGCGAGTGTATCATCATGGGACAGACGATGAGCGTTGGCACTGGTGCTGTGCAGATGGTTATGGATCTCAATTTGACTACCGATCATGTTAGGGAAAAGCCAACTTTGTTCGAGGAAGCCTGGAAGGAAGAGTGCAAAGCCAGACGAAAAGAGGAGCGAGATGAGAAGCGTAAAGCAAATGGTGCGATGGAATTTTAGCTGTGTTTTTATCTTGATACGGAGTTACGAAGCGTTGCATGGATGGAGTATTATGAAGCTATTTTCTTGGCGCTCACGAAACAAATACCCGGTAGTTTTGATCGCCGAATCTGGGACGTCAGCGGTATACAGAGTACTACACCTGATAGCAAACATGTAACATAAAAATGTATTCAGTCTGATAATCATGATTGTGCAACAAAAATAATGTATAGGACTTTAGGGATTCACCACACTTTGTGATTCACCACACTTTGTGATCCACTAGATTTTGTGATTCATCAGACTTTGTGATTCATCAGACTTTGTGATTCATCAGACTTTGTGATTCACAAGACTTTGTGATTCACGGATAACGACTAGATTTACTCATGATCCCTTATTGACGAGGAACAGCCAGATGATGAAACACGCCAGAGATTAGCTTTACTTATAATACCATATAAGAAGCTTTGGACCCTGGAGGATATCAAAGAGGAGATAAACATGAAACTGGGCTTACATCTTCTATGGAACAAAATCAATGGCAAAACAGAATTGCATGTTGACAAATCAATTCATATTAGGTACAATCTGTTTCCTAAAGATGTCACAGCGTCTATGAAACAAAATACAAAGCCGTCTATGCCACAAGTTAAGCAGGCCTATAAAAATATTGCATAAATAAAACCTATTAAAAGAATAAATATAAATAACCACTTTTCATTTTGCTTTTATACACAGCGTCTAAAGTGCCTTTGATGATTTTTTAATGATAAATACTAATGTTAGCAAACTATTTTTGATCATATCACAAGCTTACAAGTAAACAAGCGTTATATTAAGAATACAAAGTGAATGTTGGTATATTCGGATGACAGTCATGTGATACAATCACATGACCTGTCAGTGAATATATAAACACACCCTTTATACGTAGTGAATATAACAACAAAATGATCCCACTGAAATACAACGAGCACTATGCTATTACAAGCGTGTGGCAAACCGACAGTGAAAAAAGCCTTATATCAAAATGTTTAGAGTGCAACAAAGCAGCTAATAAGAGCTATCTAAACTTTGAGTATCTCTAAGCAATATATAAGCCATCTTTCGCTATAATTAAACATCTTATTTCTTACTAGAATCTTGCTTAAAATGCATAGACGCTAAATAGAAATCTAATCTAATCTAATCAAATGTGATCTTGGTTGCAGTCTTGGTGCTATCTACATCTTTGAAAAATGCGCCATAGGCATCGTGACCCTTACGCTTAACTGTTGTGCCAAACTTCATTAAATCTTCTGGGACTTCTTGGTTGGCTGCCTTTAACACGTTGATCAAACTATATATGTTAGTTCAGGTAGTCGTGTGTGTGGGGTGGGTAGAAAGCTTACGCGCCGCTTTGAGCCTTATCATGCTCAGTGAACAAAGTGATTGCCAAACCTTCCTTTCCAGCTCTTCCAGTTCGACCAATTCTGTGAACGTAATCCTCAACCGTGAGAGGGAATGTGCAATTGTCGACGTTTCCACTGACCATCGCGGACCACGTCCATGTATGTGCAGCAGCCAAGATGCACTTGATGGAGCAATCACCTGATACCGCGTCCAGCGCCGTGCCGCCCTGCCAACCACTGTTACCAGTCGTCTCAAGCCAAGATGGCATCAAACTACTCCAGGAGAGCGAAGGTAGCTAGCAGTTCTGGGTCGATGGTGCTTCCACATCATAGTCTCCACGCGGTGATACCGAAAAGTACTTTTCGCAGAGTGGAAACGGGATAACCAAAGAGAGAGGGGCGCGACACGTTTAAAAAGGATAGCACACAGCGAGGAGTCGCGACAATTTGCCAAATGGCAATGGATCTTCAAAGAAAAAGCGATCAGGCGGCTGGAAGTGATGATAGCAAGATGATGGCATAAGATACAAGCGCTGGAAGCCGAGCCTGATGGTGGTTGACCATTTCCCAAAGGTGAGGTCGAGGCTGGGTGAATAACAAAAGCGAGCTCACGGTTAGAGGGTAGTGAATTGCCTGGGTGAGGAGGGTATCTGTCTCTCTCCTCGTTTCCTTCTTTTCACCTTTTACAACAAACCAAATTAATAATCTGAACTCTTACCTGCGTCCAATAATAAAATAACGCTCTTCTAATCTCAAAAACGGAGCTTTATCAGACCCTGTGTACGGATCCTCTTGTCATTTCAAAAAACTCCGATCTGAGCCTTGCGCGATCTGGGACGCAGTTGCATTTGAACTGCAATTGCTGTCAAATCTTATAAGATATATCCCCGCTCTAAATGTCCATACTTACCCAGGATTTACACTAAAGTAAAAACAGATTCCAAGATCTCCGGCTTGCAACCAAGGCGGAAGATAGGAATAGGATTCCAACCCTACAACATAAGACTATCTTTATAAATCTGCTTATGCCTTCAAAGAAAACCCCGTCTAAAAGACTAGGGTCCAAGGCAAGTTTAGCCGCCTTTGTAAAAAGCACTTTTCAAGAATTGCTGAAGCTAAATAATAAACAGGAACCTGCAAAAGCGCCGCCCAAAAAGAACACCGGTGCAGCAAACAAAAAAAGCAAGGTTCAGAAGACTATCCTAAAACCACCCGCTCAAGCAAAGAAATAACCTTGCGCACCCGAAGATGACGACGATGCTGAGAACAAAGAAGAAAATAATGAAGACAACGACGGTACTGCGATCAAGCCAGAAGTCCACCCGGTGAAAGCTGTAGCACTACGCGGCGGTTATATCAAAGACATACCCAAGCAACCGACATTCAAGCAACCGACACCCAAGGCCCCAGGAGCAATCTCACAATCCAAGAGACAAGCTCAGCAGTCATCGAAAAGTACTGTCGAAGCTGCAAGTTCACATGCTGCGGATGATGGCGGGCCTTCCAAGTCTGCATTATCAGTACCAAAGATAAAAATAAGCTAGGGTCATCAAACCAATAGTAAGATAAAGTCCAATTGACTCGGTATTGGCTGATATAGAAAACTAAATTTTGACCAGGCTACGAATATTCCCTCTGTATTGTCCAAGACCACAGCAGCAAAGAAGGCAGTACCGGACATCAACACAATGCCGAAAAAGCGGCAGAAACCCCAGGCGCAAGCTGGCAACAATGCTATATTGTCCGATTCTCCCGATTAGGAAGAAGGATATCAGGCGGAGGATGATATTACTTCTGTCAAGCAGACGAAAAACAAGATAAGACGGCCCTTCTCCTAAAAGTACTTTTTTAATACGGGTCGAAAAAGCCTTCACCCATCAAGAAAACACCGCAGAAGCGGCAGAAAAATCAGGCGCAGCTGGACAACAATGCCGCCATGTTCGATTCTCCTGCTTAGAAAGATGGATACCAGGCAGGGGATAATGCTACTCCGGTCAAGCAGACGAAAACCAAGGTAGGGAGGCCTGTCTACCAAAAGTACTTTGAAATACTGACCGAAAAAGCCTTTGCGCACCAAAAAAAGCGCGGCCCATGCCTCTTCTTCTGGTATTATCGAAGCAGCTGAAAATAGTAAAAATCCCAAAAGCTTCATCAATATTGAGTCAAACAAGCAAAAACTTGGAGTATATCTTGGCTTTAATAATATAGCAAATCTATATATGACTGCCGTTTCTTGGCCAGTCCTCATTGCTATGATTGACTACGAACCTATCAGTCTATACTTAAATAAGAATGCATCCTTCAGACTCTTGAATGACTCTAAGGAAACTTATTTCTACGTTGATCCGCATACGGAGTAGCCTTACCTCGCATCAGACAGGAAAGCTCTCCGCATACAGAAGAAGTCCCGCCACCTGTATTGCATTTTGCTGGGGCTAGAGGCGAATTTTAGGCTGCTCCAAGCCAATTCTGCTAAAGAAAACAACAAAAAACAGAAGATATACACCGAAGTTTTCCAAGTCAAAAACGCCAAACAGAAAAAGCCACCTGTCATTATATACAGAGTGGTAAAAAAAGGCTTACCATCACTAACCAGCTTCCCTGAATTGAAGCCAAGACACAACGAGTCGCGCCTGAAGTCTATAAATCGATGCTGGGCCTTACTAAAATACTTCAAGTAATGCCAGAATACCAGCGGCATTTAAGAAAAGAGGTTTTCTGCTACCGGTATTACTACCCAGATCTCCATCAACCAGTCGCATATCCCTTCTTAGATATTGCCTCCCAAAAAAATCATTCTGCCTAAAGCAATCAAAAAGACAGCTGCGATAACTGCAGCAGATGCGCTTCTGCCCTTGCAGATTACCATAATATAGGACAGCGATCGCATATTTGACGGCAAGAACATGCTAGATAAAGCTTTGAAAATTGCAGAAGATAAAGGTATAGATATACCTGACACAAAACAGATTGCCACTCAAGACCCTCGGCTGTTAAGCTCTATCAAACAATTCAAAGATTTCATTCATTGACAGTATAACTGCCAAGCCATCCCGATGGATATCTTCATTCTGTCTTTGTTGTATACCTCTTCCTCCCTAAAAAGCCAGAAGCTGAACTTGCTAAAGAACAATTGGTCAGATATCAAAAGTACTTTTGAATACTCGGAAAATAAAGACTTTATTGTTCGGGTGGTTTTTGAAACTCTAGATAACCCAACCAACCCACAAATCTACAAGAGCTTCGAAATACCAGTTGCCATTAATCAGTTCTTTACAACCTCAACTGGAGACATCATACCACTGCTACATAGCATCGCAGAAGTTACCAACACAGCCTTCAATGCCGGGGATTCAGACGGCAATCGTCTCTCTCCAGAACCAGAGAAGATTCCCGTGGCAGATATTCCAGGATGGTTAGATTTGGCCTTTGCAAGCAGTGTAAATAGTGAAGAGATTGGTTCCGCTCCTAAGCCCGAGGACGGCTTTCCTCAACCGAAGCAAAAAGATGCCATGCTCAAATATTATAACAGGCATAATATAACTACTCCAGATAGCATCAGAGAATGGCAATGTGCAGCTTTGAAAAAGGTGACCAAGAATGCCCAGATCGCAAAAGTAAAGCTGGACAAGCTGCCAAAAGACTTCACAACAGCGCAAAAAGCAGCCATTTCCGCTAGTAAGGATAAATCAAGTCTTGTTGTTATAGCAGACAAAAAAAAGAGAGAAAATAGCAAGATTGTAAGCACTGCTATCTGCTTGAATAAAAAGTACTTTTCACAAACTAACATGTCTTTAGGTCAGCGATCCTGCTAAAAAAGAGAGACGCTATGAAGTCTTGCAGACAGCGTTCAGTGGCTTCAATGCCCGAGCTGGACCTCCAGTAGATCTATATCTACAACTGCTTGACTGCAAGCCAGCCCCCAACAATCGGTTTTTCTCGAAGCTATTACAAGGCGTTATATCAAGCCACTTTTACCATTATCAAATTACTAATGCTATAAGCTATATATTAAAGCTCTATAGAAAGATAGATGCCGAGAAACTTCTACAAGATACTGGAAATACAAAAAACCCGAGAGCTGATATTATTTCTGTTGCTGCCAAGCAGCTTAATAACTTGCTGCTATATGGTGCCATCCTTACTGACAATATCGGCCTTGAGAAGACCAAGCAGGCGTTGCTTGTAGAATATCTACACACTCTACTCTACAATACAAAAGCAAAAGATAATCCCAGTAAATTGCAGCACCAACCTATATTGCTTGTAGTTCCGTCAACATTGATCAACCAATAATTGGCTGAATTGAAGGAATATTGGCCTTATTACACAATAATAATCTTTTATTCAGATTATACATACAAGTCTGTCATAACTATAAATGATTTGTCATACTTGACTATGAAGGACTATCCATCTCTAGAGTCGATTCCATCACACTTACAATATATCTTTGACAATTCTGACCCAAAAGCCAGAAAAGTAATAGTTGTAACGACCTACAAGACGCATAAGCTACAAACTGCCACTAAAATGACTCGTAAAATCCCGGGAGTTCCTTTCAAAAAGATGCGATATGACGAGAAAGGACAGATAATCTGGAAAAAGCCTTTAAGGACCGAGAATTACTACATCACAAATCAAAGCAATATCTACTCGCTCATGATCGCCGACAAGGCCCAGAAGATTAAGAACATTTCAACTAGCCTCTGGTCGGTGCTGTATCTTCAGTCATTTCCGAAAACACTTCTGTACACTGCAACCCCGATGCACAACTCTATTAAGGTAAAAAGATGTTTTCATTAATCTCAAAAAGCACTTTTCAATCCAGTTATATAGCACGCAGAACTCTCTAGAATCAGTAGATAGCTAACCTCATCTAGAATCTATATGCTTTCTTCGCTATTCTCTGGCCAATGATTGAAATCGAGTTGGCTGCTCATTGCCTGAATAACAAGAATACCTCTGACTGACTGACTGCAATATCGCTAAAAGATAGAGCAGATGACATTTTTGGTTCTGTCGCCGCTCTCCCTAAAGCAGATATTCGCCGCCTCGCAGCTTTTAGTCCAATACAACTGAATCGCATATTGAACTCTCGCAGCTCGATGCATTTGAAAATCGCATCAAATATTGAAGTCCTGCTAGATATGGCCCTAATACAGAGATCAACAACTGGCTCTCTACCACAGAAAGACGGACCACCAATACCCTTAAAAGATCTATTCAAAAAGATAAATAAAAAGACCACCATTATAGAACAAACACCTGGTAAGAAAATCGAATACCAGTATTAGCACTGCATTGCTGCACAGTAAGTCAATTTCCTCCCTATCAAAGCCTTGATAAAAAGTACTTTCTGCTTACTTAAAACAGGCAATATATAAATAAGATTGGTCTTGGCGCCCATAGCATGCCGACGAAGCCAAGGAGAACTGATAAAAGAGCCAATTTCATATCCGCCACTAATATATTACAAAGGCTCGCAATTGCTAATTTTTCAACCAAGATAGCGCACTTAGACGCTCTGATGGAACAATGCAACAGTAACACATATATTAAAACTTTAAACACATAGAGAAAACGAGGCTATAAAGCCAATTTTATCCAAGACCTCACAAAAGAGAAAGGAGAAGCCAAGGCTCGCACTGCTATTGAGCTCATTGAGTTTCTGAGTGAGGGTTCCCCACCAATACGCCTAGCATGTCAAGAGGTTCTTGACTGTAAAGTGATCGAGCCACTTGATAAATCGCGGTACAGGTCACACCAGAAGCTTATCATTGCTGAGAAGATTCCAGGCAATGCTTTCTATCTAGCGCAGTCCTTGCGTGCTCTGCTAATTGACGCACGGGTAATGCATGCTGGGCTTACGAACAAGGCTAAAAGCGACATGGTCGCCTTGTTTAACGATCCAAACTCGACTTTCAAGGTGCTGATTATGATGTTTGATGTTGGAGCTGTCGGCCTGAATCTACACGTCGCCTGCAACCACGTTACTATACTGAGCTTAGCCAAGAATCGAGCTCAAGAGCTCCAAGTTTCAGGGCGGCCCTTTCGAGTAGGTTGAATCCAAAAGTACTTTTTATGGTATACAATACACTGACATGAAATAGGTCACACAAGAATTTGACGTCACGGTTGTTCGGCGCCAAACGCCAAACTCTCATGATCAGTTTTGCTCCGCTCAACAAACAGACAAGGCCACTCTACAGTTGGCTGCTAATGCGAATGATCCTAGTATCAGTGCCCTTGTAGTAGAGCTCCTGAACGAGTTCCAGCCGAAAGTGGATGCCTGTCACAACAGCCAGGTGGGAATCGAGCTCAAGAGAAAGCTTGAGGAGCAACAAAAAGTTAGAGACGTCACCAAGGCTACACGTATGAAAGAAATGCAACAGCAGCGTCGAATGGACACTACTGCTAAAGCAGCTTCAAAGGAGGTGACAAAGTTAGCGATAGTACCTGCTATCCTACCAAATAAAAGAATGCGAAAAGTAGTTGAACGTTTCACGGATGTTGCCTATCATCCCACCAAAGGCTATAAGCTTTCTGGCGACGATCTTCAAGCAGCACTACAACCGCCATGCGAAACATGCTATCAACCGTTTGCGAAGGAAATTGAATGCGGTGAATGCAGCAAGTGTCACGCAAGATCCCATTTCAAATGCCACGGAGTTCCCTTTACACAAGCACCATTTGCATGTAAGATCTGTTCAGACAAAATGAAAAGTACTTCTCGGGCCAAACATACCGCGGCTGAATCAGATTCCACTTCGGAGAGTGGTTTCGATGAAGCCTCTGTCATAGAAGACTCCGACGGTGGCGCCAGTGGAACAGACGAGAACAGCGAGGAAGATTATGCCAGATCGGATGATGAATCGTCAGATGAAGAGGATGTCCGCCAAGAAACATCTTCCAACACCGCGCGTCGGTTGAGGGAAGATCTCATCGAAGCCAGAGATGAACTGTCCTTCCTCCGTACAGCAGAGCTAGAAGAATTTATTAATGAGGAACAGCCTGATGACGTAACACGTCATCAGTTAGCGTTGCTAATGATTCCTTTTGAGAAAATTTGGACTCTAGACGACTTAAAAGAGGAGCGAAATATGAGATTGGGCTTGCATTTACTTTGGAACAAAATTAATGCAAAGACTGAATTGCATTTCGGAAAATCTATCCATATTAGGTATAATGCTTTCCCAAAGGATATAGCAATATCGATGGAACGAAATGTAAAGCCATCAATGCCACAGATTAAGCAGGCATATAAGGGGATTGCGTAAATAAAACAAAAGAATAAATATAAATAATCACTTTTTATTTTGCTTTTATACAAAGGGTGGGGTCTTTGATGATCTTTAAAAATAAGTACTAGTGTTTTGAAAACTACTTTTAAGTATACAACAAGCATGCACAGTGAAAAGGTCTTATATTATGATGTTTAGAGTATAACAAAGCAACTAATAAGAGCTATTTAAACCTTCGGTGTCTTCATACAAGCATTTAAACCATCTTTTGCCATAATAAAATATCTCCTTTTTAACTCGAATCCTGCTCAAGATCATTGCCAGACTGCTTTGAGTTTTTTCGCGCAAGTAGTGTCAGTTCTCGTTGCACCAGAGGCAGAAACTCAAAAGTCCTTTTCTCTGTCCACAGATGTGCATTAATAAGATGCTTTCTCCTTCGTTCGTTGGTTTTCAGGACTGTTGTTGAATCACAAGTCTTGACTGGGCATTTCCATATTATCGTTTCCTTGGGTTCCTTCTTCGCCTTATTCTCTTTACTAGTCTTCTCAGCCTTGGAAAGGGGGACCTTTTCAATTGCTTCATCTTCAGTCATCTGATGCTTCCTTTTGAGATGATTCCTGAGATCCATATTGTTTTTGCCCGTGAAAGTAGTGCAAGGCTCAACTGGGCAGCTCCATACCTTGGCTGGGCGATGAACCCGTTCCTTGTATGCCACATACTGCCGAATTTGATCGGATGTCAATTTGTGGACACTTTGAAGATGCACCTTCAACAGTTTGCTTGAGGTGTAAACCTTTTCTGGACAGGTGCATGAGTTGTCGTGAAAAGGGCATTTCATCGGCTCCTCTAAGAGATAGTGTGTAGCAACCTGGTGGTTTCTTAAAGCCTGGTCGCTGGCGTACAAGACTTCTGGCTGATCAGGACATTCGGCACATGGTCGAGGCTCGAAATTGTGCAACCGATTGATGTGTTTCTGCAAAGAACCCTCAGTGGCGAAAGAAAGGGGGCACTGGGCACACGAAAAGTCCTTTTGAATCGAAGCCTTATTTACACCATTACATATGACCTGGTGCACATCAAGCTTCCGATAATCCCATGAGCTATATATGCAAACACCAACCCCGCAATGATAGAGGTATCGAGTCGGGTAATCTCTGCTGTTGCCAACCGCTGCATGCTTCTTGAAGTCTTCCTTCGTGCTTGATTTGCAAGACTCATTTTTGAATACATTGATGACGGAGAACCAAGCTACGAAGGCATCTGGCTCAAGAGTGAGGGGACAAGCCTGAGCTTGTTGATAGGGCACCAAGTCGTCCAGAAAGGACTGGATGAGAACATCATCGACTTCGTCAGGCTGAAAGTCACTTGGAATGGATTCCTCGGTATCATTGGTGTCTGATTCCTGGTTAGCGCTGAATACGATGGATTCTAGAGCTTCGAGGGCGTCCTCGTCAACTTCTTGCTCATTTGAGTCCAGACACAGATCCAATTCAAGTAACGCTGGATCGATGGGTATATCTTCGGCATGCGCGTTGAAAAGTACTTTTGCGTTAGCCTTCCTTGCGAGCCCTCCTTGAGATGCGTTCACTGCACTTGGCCCCTTTTCCGCAAGAAGTGTCTCCGGAACTTGACGTGCATGTGCAAACATGAGGATCTTGCCAGTACCATTAGGGATATTAGCCATCTTGCCAGCGGAACCAGCTGCACCGGGACTGAAATCTACTTTCCGATTCCGCTCTGCCTGCTCCCAAGCCTCGATCTGCTCCTCCTGGAGTCTCTTTCCAGCAGTATTTCGTTGCACAGCACTTTTCTTATCCATCTCGTGCTTATCCATGTATTCATCAATCTCTCTGCCCTTATTGCGTTTCATGACTATGGGGACAGCGGCACTTTTCGGTGCAAGACGATCGACAAATTCTGACTCGGCACGCAAATTGTACATAGGTGTCTGGAGGCTCCCAACATAACCTCCGGTGACTCCAGCGTTAGTTGACTTGGTTTTGTGGTGTGCTACTAGTCCAACCGCAGCATTCGTCACGCCTGTTAAAGTTTTCTTCAAATAGGCCGTATCTCTGACTGACCCTCTCTTGATATCATGTGGTGTGACGTGCCCGAGGACCCCAGCGGCCAGGGCCATTTGTCTCAGTGATGAGGATACTTGGGTGTACGGTGCTGGCTCCCTGACTGGTAACAGTACTCCCAAGTTCATTCGGCAGAATACTGGCCAATCTGGACGTGTCCACTGTACGACCTTATCAACTCTCTGTGCTGTGTGGTCAAGAACTTGACTCAGCGTAGTTCCAAAGACCTGACCGAAACGTAAAGCGACGATCATCAAGAGCTTTATCGAACATACACTATTTTGCTTCTGGTTTTTCAACGGGTCAACGAAGACATCATCTTCAGCATTGCGTACGTCCCTGAAGGTGAGAATGTTAACTGAAAAGTACTTTTGGAATGAGGCTGAGTTGGCTTACTTGCTGGCTTTCAAAAATCTGAGTCTGATTTTTGCCGTTAAGCTTTGGACACTCGGACTTATCGTTGCATCGCTCGAGAGAGTAAGCTCGATGTCTTTCCAACAGAGTACTTCGTCGCCCTTGTAGAAATTGGATCGTGCGATATCTCCACATCTTGCAGCCAGCGTGCTTAGCATTACGACATTTAAGAGCTTCAGCAGCACTTTATCCCAGGATATACATCCTTGGGAGATAGCTGTCTCAAGCCACACTTGACTGAGCTTTTCAATAACACGAAAGCCAAACCATTGTTTTTTAAACCAACGACCTTTGATCAGTAGGCCTCTTCTCACAAGTTGGTCAAGATGAACATTGATTCTCGCAATTTGATGTTTCCCGTAATTTTCCTTCAAGTCATGATGACGGAAATTTAATACTGAAATGCATTGATACCAAATCGCTTGTATTGTTACGAGTGACGGTGCTGACTTGTCACGAATCGCAGGTACAATATGACGAGTCATTGTGTCTACGAATCGAAAGATATCTTCGCCTGTAGGACAATCTTTGGGACTACTAATCATTAGTGATGTTCCATAACGAAAAGTACTTTTTAATAGACTTCACTTACTCATGGCCCAGCCCTTGATAGAATGAGTCCCATACTGCCTCAACACGGGCCACGGCATACCGTGTACCAGGAGCTCCATATGCATTTGTTAGCAGACGAGAGTTTCTTTTGCTTTGTTTGCGATCTTCTAATTGTCGAGCAATAAGGGTGGAAACCTGCCGCTTGCCGTGAGTAGGTTTACGAAGAAACTCGGTGCGATCCCAGTCATCATCGTTTTCAAAATCATCATCAGAAGAATCGAACCCATTATGAAGCTCCTCCATCTTCTGTGGAAGCTAATGGTGATGTTTATGGAAATGAAAGAATGAAGGAGAAAGGGATCGAGAAGGAAGAGATTAGAATCATAGGAGTACCTAAGTGCGGAAAGAGGAAAGATGCCATTCCCAAGCAGGCAGCTACGGGTCACTCCAAATTCAAGTAACCAAGATCGGGGAGCTTAGAACAATGTATACATAATAAATATGATCTTATCTAATAAGGGCCTAGTCAAATAATATTTTCTGTGCCTTTTTGGTCATGTCTACATCTTTAGCAAACGCACCATATGCTTCATGCTCTCTTCGCTTCACTGTAGTTCCAAATTTCATTAAATCCGCAGGAACCTCTTGATCTGCAGCTTTCAAAACGTTGATTAAACTGTATATATATTAGTAGAAGTATCATAGGGTAATTATAGATTACTTACGCTCCAGAGTGTGCTTTATCATGCTCAGTGAAGAAGGTGATTGCCAAACCAACTTTTCCAGCTCTCCCAGTTCGACCAATTCTATGAACATAATCATCAATGACAAGAGGCATGGTCAGGTTAATCACGAGCTGCACGTCGGGAATATCAAGACCTCTAGCAGCTACATCTGTAGCTACGAGGATAGGGGTGGTTCCTTTCTTGAAAGCATCTAAACTTCTGGTTCGCTGCTCCTGGCTAAGATCACCATGGATACCACCGACATTGAATCCTCTGCCCCGAATGTAAATCTCGACGCGCGTAGCTTCTTTCTTGTACAGACAAAAGACTAGGATTCGGTCATTCTTCTTGGCTCCTTGGGTATGTTGCTTCAAAAGCTCCATAAGACGCCACTCCTTATTTCTCGGATCCACAACCTCTACCTTCTGCACAATACGTGCGTTTGCTCTAAGATCTCCGGTGGGATTATCTCCAATGGCTATCTTGACGGGTGTCTGCATGAAAGTTGCAGCAAGGGTACGCACCGACTCGGGCCATGTCGCAGTGAACATGAGAGTCTGTCGCTTTCCGATTGCAGGAGTGGTATTAATGATCTTTCTGATCTCCTCCTCAAATCCTTTATCCAACATCCTGTCAGCCTCATCTAGTACCACATATTTAGCCTTGCTCAAATCGGCAAATCCTTCTTGGATCAAATCGTTCAAACGGCCGGGTGTCGCAATAACAATATCTGCCGTTTTCAATGCTTTGCGCTGCTCGTGCTTGGGAACACCACCATAAACACACACAGCCTCCAATCCGTTAACAGCAGTCAACTTCTTGATCTCTTCATAACTTTGCATAGCCAACTCTCGTGTTGGAGACACAATCACTGCTCTAGCGCCTTTATTCCGTTCATTCTTGGGCAATGCAGAGATAGCTCGTACACATGGTACAGCAAATCCCATCGTCTTTCCAGAACCAGTTTCTGCAACTCCAATAACATCGCGGCCGGAAAGCAAGAAAGGCCATGCTGCCGCTTGTATAGGTGTTGGAGCTTTGAAGTTTTTGAATGGTTTCAGCTGGCTATCGTCTGTAACAGGCAAATACGAGAATTTAGTTATGGGGCGTAAGCTGGTAGATTTGGGATCGGTGATTGTGATGAAGTTATCAGCCAAAAACTTATCGAGCTCAGCTTGTGGGAGAGCCGTCAATTCAGGATTCTCAGCATATGCAGAGTCTGGATCGCCTCCCGAAGCTGTCTGTGTCTTTGAGGCTTCCTTGTTCTTCTTCTTTTTATCCTTCTTCGATGATGTTGCTTCTGCCGTGTCCTCTGAAGACTTGGCTGGCTCCTCTGTCGCGCCGGCCTTTACGGTATCTTCTTCCGATTCAGCTTGTGGTTGTGCCTCTTTGGTTTCGACTGCAGGGACATCACCACTCGACTTCTCAGCATTCTCCTTCCTCTTCTTTTCCTTTTTCGCTGCTTTTCTCTCAGCTTTTAGTCTCGCTTTTTCCTCGTCCCCGACTTGGACCTCTTCAACTTCCTCAGCCTGTGGCGCCTCAACAGCTTCTCCAACTGGCTTGTCGGACTTTCTTTTCTTCTCTTTCTTCTCCTTCTTTTCCTTTCGCGCTTTCTTAGACACAGATGATTCTGCAATTGGTTCAGAATTGACCAAATCGGTATCGTCTAGTGTTCGTTTCGCCATGATTGCTTGTATATCCTATAATTGAGCACTTGAGCCTTTCTTTTCGAATCTGGGAGGCTAGACATTTTTTTCTTGCATTTCTCGATAAGGATCTTATCGCGAGCTAGTCTCGTTACATATTAGTGTGGTTACCCCATTAATTGTGGGCCAATGCCAAGAACGTGTTTTATGGAATTTTTGGCCTTGAGAATTGGTAGCATTTATTATTATTATGACCAGATCTTTGGTCCAGATTAAATAAGTATTTCTTAGTCTAATATGAAAAGTCTCAAATACAAGATACAGCCCTTCAATAACACCTTCTTGAACGGAACTCCCTAAATCTTGCCACTCATTTTGTGGCACTTTGTAACTTATGTGTCTTGTAAACCGTCATATCTTGGTCTGTCCTCTTACCACACGATAGCATTCGAGGAGGTACACTCGTTCGCTTCCAGCGCTGTCGGGAGTTAGCCACGTTAAAAGTCTGTACATAAATAGGAGCAAAAGGAGTTCGAACAAACTTACAGCACGATTACAAACACTCCCGCGATTGCACCACTCTTGATCAAGTCTGAAATGCCACCTGTGAATGTTTTTTCCATCTGTGAAAGTATAGCAAATGTGCCAACTCCTGCTCCTATCGTCGTAGCTTGCGGAAGTAAGCCTCTGAAGCCAAGTGGTGCACCATTTCTTCTCATGTAAGAAGTGATGAATATGGAACTCCATATGATTCGCAAGGCCATATTGAGTGAATTTGCCCACACCAAACCTTCAGCACCCATATCCAGTGTTCTCAAAAACAAATAGGCAGCGCCACCAAAACCGAGTGAAAAACTAAACATCCACATCGATTGGCGATTAACTTCAGCTTCGGTGGCAACAGAAGACACAAAAGCTTCTGTCAAGCCGTTGATGGCGAGGAGAGGGATATAATAGCAGTACGTTGATAGTACATGTCCGGCACCTGAATCCGTCCACCGCTTGCCAGCGATAACTTTTAAGATGAGTGGAGCAATAGTCGGGCCCGCTGATAGAACAGCGACAGAGAGAAGGAGGTAAGCTTTGACAAGTGAGAGTAAATTAGTGCGTGCATTTGAGAAACGTTCCTTGGAGAGAGGGCTGGAGCTGGATGAGAGGAGTTTGCCGAAGTAATTACGGCTGCTTTCTTCAATGGGTTGCAGGAGTAATCGGGCGATTAGTCCACCGTAGTTATTAGCCAGTGCATAGATCCCCTGATCTCGTGCCGAGGCAAGCCAGGAGATAAGAATCGTGTCGCCTTGGGTGAGGACATGCTTAACAATCGATTGCGTGAAGAGACTGCCCCCAAGGGTGAGTAGTGGCCATGAGAAATATGACCATAGATAATCGCCTCCCGTCCGAGAGTATATAGCTTTGGGAATCAAGTTGAACCCTCCAGCGCTAGATATGCCCCAAACATTCCATAGATATACCACAAGTAACGTGGCAGCATAAGCCATCTGACCTACTGCAAAAGGTAAGACACCTACATCCCTTCCTCCTCTCGCAGCCCAAACAGCAAATCCACACGTTCCCAAGCATCTCAATAGCGTGGCCGCAGCCTCAGCCCTAGCACGGACTGCAAATCTTGACTTTTGCTGTACAACCACAAAACATGGTTCGGATAATAGCTCCCAAAAGGCCGCAAAGCCATAGAGCCGTAAGCTGGTTTGGAAAAAGGGCGTTTCGAGTACTGATGGGTCGCCGGCGCGTAAAGTGCTAACATAGAATACAGCAAGAATTGCGATGAAAAAGACTCCGGCATATATGGGAATGAACGCCAAGTTCACCAGAGCTTGTGTACGTCCAGCAGCAGTATCACCATCCACGTGATCTTCTGGTACTTCAGCCTCTTTATCCTTCGTTGTTCCATCAGTCAAAGCGTCAGAAGTATCAGCCTGACGCTGGATGGCAACACGCAAGCTCTCTCGTGAAAAGAAGAGGACAGAGATAGAATAGACTTCTAGCTGGGTTGAAATTCCAAGAAGTTCGGGGGAGAGGTAGCGCAGGAGGATTTGGTTGACGATAAATGTCAAGGCGCGAGAGCCAACTTGGAGAGCTATAAGCAGAGAGGCTCCTCCGGCAGATGTGGTAAGGAGAGAAGTTTTTTTCGAAGATGGCCTTGGGGTGGAGGAGGATGCCATCTGGAATTGGCATCAAATGAAGGAGATGTCCTCGGTTGTGGATAGGAGTTCGTTTGGTATAGCAAATTAAGCGAGGTTTGATGGCGACACGTTTCGATTCTATCCCAGGGTCCCAGTTTTCAGACCTGGCGGACTTGGGCAAAATGGAAAGTTTTCTGTAGGCAATGAATGTTTCATGGAACGTAACAAAATTTTAAGATGTATTAACTTTTCATTTCTATGCTACAATTGATTAATGTAATTATCTAAGTCTATCTCCGGCCTCTTACAGGGTCTCGCCCGCCATTTGTAATGCTCCGTTACTCAATACACACATATAATAAAAACAAGAGTAGTTGTACACATCTGGCAAGAAATCTCAGATCAGGTCGATCGTAAAGATTTTCAAAAATAAGAACTTGCGCACATGAGAGAAGGGAAGTTTTATGCAAAGAGATTTGAGTAAAGAAAGAAGCCAAAAGCATTAAACAATAACAGATCCATGTCCTCGTGTTCTCCTTGTCGCGTTCCTTTTCCCGTTCCTTTTCCCGTTCCTATTCCTCTATATTCCTTCTATCATGTACCCATTACTTTCATCAGATCCCTTATCTCGGTATAAAAATCTGTATGCAGAAAGAAGTAAATGCTATAAAAGACAATGCGTTCACATCCAATACAGATACAAGAAGTAAAGAGATGCAGTATCCAAAACTCCCTAGCTATGCATTAAGACCAAATCCCAAACCAAAAACAAATGCAGAACAATGTGGCTGAGCGAGCAAGAAAAAAAATTGTGTAGCACGAAAATGAAGGACCAAAGTAGTTAAAAGAATCGTGCTCGTGTCCGTCTCCCTTCCTTGATACGGGTGAGGACTTGGATGGCATCGGCAATGGTCATACATTTGCCGCCAGTCCCCTCGATCTCAAGTCGAGCTTTGACGGTATCGATCAGTCCGGATGTATCACCTCGAAGCCTGGTCGTTAAGAGGTTCTCGGTGCTGAGGCTGAGCATTCCATCAATATAATTGACAGCTTTGAGTCTGCTCTCATCAACAGGAGTTTGAGGAGAGTCAATGTCCATATTGGAACTGTTGATTGCAGACACTGGACTATTGCGAGAGACTGTGCCAGAAGAAGAATGGCGATGGCCAAAAGCCCAGCAAATCAGCGCTGAAACATATGTTGCCCAATACTCAGCGATGCAAAATTGGCCCCCAGTATACGGCTCCCCAGGTTGATCAACCAGAGCGGGGCCAGATTGTAAGGCTTTTGAATTTCGGAGTAGGTAGCAGGCATTATGAGTTGCAGCAGCTGCTGCTAACGACATCGACCATGTTTTCAATTTACTTTGAGCTGCGTGGAACGCAGATGGATGAGTGACTTTCCGACCGAAAACCCAAGTATCGCCAGCTATCGCCAGTAGGTCGTGAAGAGGAGTATAATTGAGGGCCAGGAATATGTGGACAAGTGGTGAATTAGGAAATAAACCACCAATATGAGCTACAGTTGGATGTATGCTCCCAGGCAAGTAATCATTTGGATATGTAGGATCATCTCGTGGCAATCGAGTGGCAAGGTTGCAAATAAGAAGCGACTGGGCAAAAAATGACCTGCTCATAACATGTTGTAAATGATCGTGCTCAACTAAGTCAAGGTGCTGTACAGAATAGCCGAATTGCTGAAGTTTCCATTCAGATGCACTGTTTGCATCCCAAAGGTTGTCTGGACAAGGAATGCAGATTAAGGAGGTGTCAAAATGTGGTTTTGATCGGCTTTGCTCGTGGAATTTAGATTGGGTAACATCATATATGAAACAGCAAGCTAGAAGCCTCTGTCGGGATTCAGCCTCAACCCACTGTTGCCATTGTCTTAAGAGGTCCGGTTGCAACGGACGTTTGGGCGTTGATGGATGTGGGCTGTAACGATCAAGAAGCGACTCTGCTGTGGTACTGTAACTGGGATCATGGTTAGGGTACCCGGCTTGCTCTTGAGTTGCATTTTGCACCAGCTAGAGGCTGTTAGTCTTGATTACCTAAAGGCTTTATCGTTTCCTGATCATCTTACTCTATTGAAAAGTTCCTCAAATTGTCGAGACAAAGAAACTCTAGTTTTGCGGCCTCGGAAACGTGCAAATATCTCAGTGAGTAAAATTGCCTGCTGAGTTCGAAATGTCCAAGTGGTACACTGAATTGAAAGTCAGCTACAATAGTAATATTTGCGTCTAGTGCATACCAAAGAAAGTAACTTAGAACATCAGAGGGGTCTGTAGAAAATTACTCGTGTTTCGAAATACTCACATGGTCAATGCCTCTTTTACAAAACTCGTTTAGCTCCATTCCTTTCTGTCGAGCTGCTGTAGAATCGTGATACTGAGTGCCAATTGCTGCCATAGCAGAGCTTAGTAACGTATCCTCTGTGTAGTCAAAAGTCCCTCGATGAATTATTGGCAATTTCTGATGAAAGGACTCCCAGTACGTTTCGAGATAAGGATCAAGATGCGACAATTGCTGATGTTGCTGCTGCTGCTGCAGGTGGCTAGATTGAATGGATGTTGCAATTGAATGGTGCGATGACTGCATTTTATGTCCTCCATTGATTTCTACCACTGCTGACTCGACTGAACGAGGAGATGCTGGGAAAAGTTGAGCCGTCGACTTTGTAAATGTCGGCAGGGCGGAAATACCCACTGTTGAATCCATGTATTGCATATCTCCATACGCACTGGGAAATTCCATGATACTTTGAACGGCAGGCGTATTCATGCCTGGGGAAGAAAAACGTTGTTCAAATTGATTATTAATCATAGGATCAAACTGCGAGGCATGGGGGGTATTAAGACTTTCATGCGTTGGAAAGTGAGGATACGGTGGAACCCAATCAGGCGTATTGTTAATGGACTGTGATCTAGCTCTGTTGCTATGATTGTAATTACGACCAGGCCGAGATACATCCGACTGTGTGGAGTAAGTGCTATCAGACGCTGACGAACAGAATGGTGAGTTCTCATGAGGGTATGAGAGTTCGGGAGATGGCTCTACGGGAATATGTAGAAGCAGATTTCGAGGGTTGTAGAATGGTTGGTATTGCTGTCCAGATCTTCCGTATTCGTGTTGGTTGGATATACCTATGGTGGCCTCAGCCGAAAACACTGGGTTGTGCCCGTAGTGTGACGGCTGTCTGGAAGTAGTAGGCGAAGTGGTTGGGTATGAATCTGAACCTGACTGGGCGTCACTCGCGGTTCTTATATGTGATGATGCCGGAGAATAGCTTGGTGCTTGAAACTCACTCATTGAGGTAGCAATTGCTGTCATTGTACTTTCGGTATTGCTCGCCGTCGTTCTTGGAGTAATGGAGTCTGAGTCTGTCGGCGAAGGCTGGATAGCGGAAGAGCCTTCATCCACGTGTGCTTGTGTTTGCTGTGTTTGTGTAGTCGGCTCAAGCTTTAACGGTGGAGTTCTACGATTTGCTAAGGCACTCGATGACATTCTCCGACCTCCTGATATTTTATGGTACGGTTTCTCTCCTTGTGACTCACTAGTCCATATGTCAGCGTTGCTAGGTCCCGACTCCATAGTGTACGTACTGTCTATGTTGATGACGGGCCAACAAGTCTGGTCGGTGAAATGATCTTTCGCAATCTCTGAATGTACATGGATATGCAGGCTTTTGATGACTCAGTTGGTGCCGTCGCAAATGTTCTGCTCGCGTAAAAGTCTGTCAAGCTATTAGCAACTTAATTCGAAAGGTGCAGGTTTGCAACATACTTTCACAGGTCGGCAAATATCACCTATAATCTGTTAGTTATGCCTCTTGTACACATCCTACAGCATTCCCAAGTTCGAAAAGACTTTGCGGATTATACATACATGTATGTACCGGAACTCCTTTCTTCGCTCGACTTATTTTACCGGTTATAGGAGTATACTTGACGGGAACATCTCCAGCAGGCTCGGAGCCTCTCGACGATTGCTGTTGAGGACTACCTGATGTGCTCGCCTGGTTAGACCCGCCGGCCTGATATCCAGTATAGTCCATTGCCTCTGCGGCAGCACTACTATCTCGAAGTCCACTATTTGAGCGCAACGGTATTGAGTGCCTTGATGTCTTTGAAGCTCTATAAGATCGGCGACGATTGACAGTCGTTTTGCCTTTACTGTCATCTAGTGTTGGCGAGGAGGTGGCGGAAATTGTTTCGACTGATGGAAGTGAGGCTTGTTGTTCAGCAGCCTGCCTTGCTCTTGTATAAGCTTGGGACTCGAACGGCTCCACATCTATGTCCATGATATCTTTCAGACTCGACATACTGTAGTGCCGGCCTCAAATTGGAAACGAGAATGTTTGGTGGATCTTTACAGCCTTGCACAGCCGACGCGAATAGATCTCTCAAGGGGGGGTAAAATCTCAGTGCAGGTTTGTATTGGCGAGGCTAGATATGAGGGGGGTGAGAAATAGTGGTTGGGTAGGGTATGTAGAATTTCAAAGATTATTGGATTTATTTTAGCCAATACAGATAGACAGGACGCGCAGTAGACAAAGATAGAACGAATTACAGGGCATTGCTATGTGTATCGCGGTGTGTTTACAGGAGAAGAATGGTGGATGTGGAGGAAGAAGTTCTTGGAGAGGCTGTCACTGCTGTGCCCCGGGACGATATTCCTTGTCAGTATGGCTGAACACTGCAGGAATATTACCAGCAGCCCGTCCAAGCCAGTCCCAAGTGAGAATAGGATATGGAGGGGATCGAAGCTTGACCAGGGGCCCATAAATAGCAGAACCGTGCAGTAAGCGCCCTGTTCATAGAGCGTAGCCTCATTTGGTGTTGGTGCTGATGTTTGGAAAGGTCCTGTGCCCGAATGCGTCCAAAAGTGCAGAGCAACGAGTATGGCAGACAGCACGACACTTGTTCTCGAGGAATCGCGAGCCGTAGACTTGACAGACTGCAGAGGAACGGGCTCTTTGGAGCCCCTCGCCGCAGAACATGAACTCGACGTGAATTCTTCAACGGGGAAGCGATGCCTGTGCCATCTTGGTAGCGGTGAAGGGTAGACGTGTCTGAGCAATCACCTCCCTTGTTGATCTCTGCTCCCCAGGAACATGAACAGATGGTATCCCCGCGAACGGTACACGTAACCGTCTCCCCATCGCACGCTGGCGCAAACTGATCTGACGCTATGTATAAGCTCAACAGACGCGCATCACTCACTAGTCGCTCTTTGCTGCATACTGATAAGAATAACAAGACTCGACGGCCACTTGGTTTGGTTCTTACGCGCCGATGACAGCCCAAGTTACAATATACAGATAGTACTAATTCTCCGAACTGTGCTATACTGTCCTGCACCGTACTGTGAGGACATGAGAAGTCATCACGGCCTGCTTGCTGCCCCAAGACTGCCAAGTAACGGCCCGCAGGGTAGAGTCCAAGCTAGTCTTAAAGTTACCGTGCAGAAGGGTTGCTGGACGATGGTGGGTGAGCAGGGCTGATCTATATTTGGAGAACATGCGCCTCTTTCCAAAATATGTACCACATACTTCGCATTCATGACGCAGGTACATCCATTCTGTCGGCGATTCTTCCCAACCTCAAGTGCCGTGTGCTGCGATTGCTGGCGGAGCAGCACAAACCTGGTGGGAACCCCCAAAGCGAGCATACGAACATTGAGTGTCGTGGAATTAGTATTTTGTTTGGATGAGTCTGCTCTCAGTGACAAGTAGGAGTGATACTCGCTAAACCCCTGTCGCTTACCTGAGCCCGCTGTAGCCGCTAACCATGATCGGCTAGTGGGGTTGAATTTTAGAACCGCTCAGGGGGACTGGCAACTGTTTAGGGAAGTGGAATTTGATTCGAGTGAGTATCGAGTATCATGTTCAGATGTGACAGAATAGCGACGTCGTCGTGCTTACTCAACTGTTGTGTACAGATCTAAAACCCACGCTGTCACAAGTCACAAGCAAGGGGTGGCATCGGAATACCCTGCGCACACGTTCAGGTACTGCCGTTAGCCCCCAATATTAGATCTAACCCGGCTCCATGAAGTCATTTAGTCAGTCAGGCTAGTGTTGTTAACAATCTACTTCTTAGGACTTCGCCTTACGATACATCTTGTCTGTTTCTGAAACCCAGATGGCTTCAAAACATAATTACAGCGGCAATCCCCAATGATCGACAATGCGACACATTTTTAAACTCCCCTATTCCCGCTGTGTGGATCTAATAGGGGTGTATGTGAACCACCTTCGTGATTCGTTGGGAGTACGATACGAAGTACGCTGCAAACAGCATCTTGGGTCGTCTGGGTCGTCTCCAAACCCCATGATGAAATCACTCCTAGCTCCTGCATATCCGTGGCTTTCATGAACCATTCTCCGATGTTTCTATTGGCTCATTGTTTTATGAACTGCATTATTCCCAAGGTGGGACGTTTCGTGAACCGCGCTGTACCGAACAACTTGGGAGGCTCCATCCGGAAAAGGATTAACGTGCTCGGCTCTGCCCTGAGTTATCAGTTTCTCAGTTATATATACAAGCTCCATGCTTAAAGTCGATTCGGTTTAATATACATTCGGTTCCATTCTTAGCTACGCCGCACGGATACACGCTCAAACCGTAAGAGCCATGCGACCCGTGATGCAGGTACAGCGGGCGAAAGTTAGAGTTGGGAAACTGGAAGAAATTGTTGGAACAGATCGTACAAATTCCTTGATTTGCATGATCAGTTTTCCGAACATCTAAAGGACATCGCTAATCAGGTAATTGAACAAAATATGTCACTGTAAACATCATCCCATCCCGGTACCACGCAAGCGATCTCTGCATGCATCAGTTCGTCTGACTGTTAGTTCGTGTTTGAGATTTGGTAATCAATATCACCAGCTCGAGTTGCTAGGTTTTACTTCTTGTGTTACCAGAACCACGAGGTAACCAAACTTTTGATGAAACTGGCTTCGGCACATTGCTGACCACCCAGATGGGTGTCCAGTCATCAATCGACGTGAGCCGGATATTAAGTCATTGGAATTTCTAGAAGAAGCGTAGAGCCTTGCACACGGGAGGTATTCTCCAATAAGTATGGGGTTCGGCAACACCGTTAGTTGGGGTCGGAGACAAGAGTACGGATTTTGCACATCGAGCATTCGTGCATTCGAGATAGCCATGGTAAGACAGTGGTGGCTTGAGTCTTCTCTTCATCCAATTCTTAAGAGAGATTCCTGAGAAATGATTGTGTCACTATTAAAAATGCTGCGCCTAGATGTAAGTAGGATATTCAGCCACTTTCAATGCTCAAAAGGGAGGCCGAACACGAAACCAATACATTTCTGTATGTATCATTGGCTTGAAATAAGTATCAACTGCTGCCAGCAATCCTTAAGGCAGGAACGGACAAGGTAGAGAACAATTAATATATTTAATCGATCTCCTTCCCTTCAGCCGAGCCATGATGTATCCCAAGTGCAGGAACGACTAAAAGCGGATGCAGCCGATGCAGCCGATGCTGCCGGCTGCATTTTATGTACATCGTTTTGGCTGGTTTTAACTTACTGCCACGTGTTTTGTAGAACATTATCAGAAGCTATCCCAAATATCAACTCATGCGGGAGTGCTCCTGGATCCGGCACTAGGATCATGTATCTTGCTGAGTGATCCTGAGATACTATCGGCGGGTATGTGCATCGCTTAACATCACGTAAGAGCGGTCCTTTATGCGTTTTGTGCAAGACGTGAGCCTCGTGAAAATTTTCGGCAGTGTCTTATGCCGCATCACAAATAGAAATCTCACGAGCAGCGCGGTACCTATTCAAAGTATCTACGCAGCACCACCGTTCATAATTCTTGGCAGCAGGGGCTGGCGCTAATCTGTTGTAACCGAGCATGTACAACAATATCCATCCTGTTAAATCTATACTAAAACTTATTCTAAGAAGTGTGCTGCTTTGAAGTCAATCCTTCGAAAGCATACATGTCATGAAGTCCTTATTTCACAAGCTGAGGACTATTCTAGCAGATGCACTTTCACAGCTATTCACCCTCAATAAGATCAGAAAAGATAAATCGAGATTTCCCAGCTTCGGCTTTATTATCAGAGGATCTGGTACGATCAAAGGGTCTATTTCTATCTAAAGCACACGACCTTCCAAATTCCCTTTTTCAGATTGCCTCGTAAACGAAGAACATTAAGGTGTTTGAGGAGGACTTCTTATTGGATAGTTGAAGACATTCATGATGCGTCTGAACATTTAAAAACGTCGAACGAGATATTCCCAATAAGAAATTTTTGCAACACCAATTCTTGATGACTCGTTCTTCTAAGTGATATCATACCAGTCGTGATGAGTATCACCCGTGATATACAGTGTTTCTTCTTGGGATTCGTAGATTTCTCCTGCCACTGGCTTTTGTCTACGTTAGTAAGTCCAGGTGATATGTTTAATATATTCTCCTCGTTATTCCACTTGAACAGAATATCCGGAGCAAAACCTTACTTCATTGTCATTACTTTAACTATTCTCCCCAAAAATCTTCGAGTTTGCAAAAACAAAACGCGAGAGTCTATAAGATTTGTCAAGAGCTCTATATGAATCGATCTTCTGGGTAAGTGCTACTCACCATACACGAATTATCTATAACTTCGTATTCTGTGAATGAGCACAGCAATAAGGTATAATTTATCTGTAAGAAAAGAACTTCGGTATCTATTCAACAGCTGTAGCCATTCAGTATCGATCAGCTTCGATCATAGTTCGTTGCTTGTGTTTACTGTATGGGGACATATCTGAGAATTTAGAGGAATCTAAGCAAGTTACGAACTTCAGTACTGGGGACAGGTTAGTTGACATCTAGCTAAACACAAAATTGTCCAAAGAGTTCTATATGTAGAATAATTGCTTCATCCTACTAGATGGATAGCGCATTTCCCCACTGTATACTTTGCTATTCAAAAGTGGCAGCCTTGCGCACAAGGCCGAAATGTCTTGGCACGATTACGTAGGTAGTGAGTGACACAACATCATCACAAACATAACTCAGCATGTGAAAACCATGAGAAGAACACATTTTAAAGCCCATGGGGTAGTATCAAAGCTCTAGCTCACTGATATTTCACTTTATTTAAAATGTCCCATGATTTATCTTCTAAGGCCGGCCCTTCCGAAGATGGGCACCAATTGAAAGCATCAAAACATGATGTTTTGAAACAGTGGTAATTGATGTCTATTTTGGAAGCTTTTATTCTGTTCAGACTATACTTCTCATATGAGGAAACACTGACGCTGGAGTTTCAGGCAGCACCATAGAGGATCTGACTCGAAATGCGTCCGATTAATGAGAGCTGTTGTAATCACAGTTCTTGTCTTTCTAGGCATGTTACTTTGCTTCCAGCTATTCTCCGACAAGTTTAGACACGGCTGGGACTGGAATCTTCGAGGAGATAGAAGTTTTGGGGGGATTCTGGGAACAACTGCCAAAAATGATAGTCAATATCTACTAGGTGTGGGAAAGGCGGATATCACAGGGTATTTCCCAAACTCGTGACCGACAACACTTGATCTAATGCTGTGTAGACCTGTAGTTGAAATTAACATGATGGGGTATGCGGACACGAAGCAACTGGGTTCTGGTCTTCGACAGCGACTCTATTCTCGAGCTTTCATAATCGGTGACATAAATCACCCGCAAGATCGTTTTGTTTACCTGGTATTGGATACTCAATCTGGGGACACTGCAGTTAGATACGGCATACTAGAAGCTATCAGAAAGCTAGGATCAGCTTATTCCATTTATGGACACCAGAATATAGCAGTTACAGGCACTCACTCTCACTCAGGCCCGGGTGCTTGGTTGAACTATTTGCTCCCTCAGATTACCAGCAAGGGCTTTGACAAACAGTCTTATCAGGCTATTGTTGATGGTGCCGTCTTATCTGTGCAAAGAGCACATGAAAGTTTAGAGCCAGGATTTTTGACCGCTGGTAAAACGAAAGTTTTTGGCGCGAATATCAACCGGAGTCTCTATGCCTACTTAGCCAATCCTGAGAAGGAAAGGGCAAAATACAACAATACTAGTGAAGATGATGGCTCTGTCGAAAAAGAGCTAACTCTCTTGCGATTTCAAAGAGCCTCGGATGGGAAGAGCACCGGTGTTCTCACCTGGTTCCCGACGCACGGAACATCAATGCTTGGGAATAACACCCTGATATCTGGTGATAACAAGGGAGTAGCAGCTACTCTGTTCGAAAAAAGCGTTGCTGGCACTGACTATGTCGCCGATGGTTTCGTAGCAGGATTCTCACAAGCCAGTGTTGGGGACACAAGTCCCAATGTGCTCGGGGCTTGGTGTGAAGATGGTACGGGTCAAGAATGTAGTTTCAGAAACAGCACCTGTAGTGATGGTAAGAGCCAGTACTGCCATGCACGTGGACCATTCTTCCGAGTGAAAGATGACGGCGCTACTTCTTGCTATGAGATTGGGAAACGCCAATTCGAGCCAGCACGCAGCCTATTTGACGACCTCGACAAAGAGGGAACGCCTATCTCTGGGGCTTCTGTCAAGGCTTTTCATACATTCCACTCAATGGCAAACTTCACGTTGCTGCTCCAGAACGGTACTTCTGTACAAACCTGTCCCGCAGCCTTAGGATATTCTTTTGCAGCTGGTACGTCAGATGGGCCTGGTGCTTTCGATTTCACACAGAACGATCCTGGAGCACCAAATGCATCACCGGTATGGCGGGTGGTATCCGGCCTCCTAAAAGCACCTAGCAAAGAGCAACAACGCTGCCACTATCCTAAACCCATCCTCCTCGATGTTGGAGAGATCACAACACCTTATCTATGGACCCCTAACATCGTTGACATCCAAGTCTTTCGTGTCGGCCAGTTCGTGATCATCGTGAGTCCAGGCGAAGCAACCACCATGGCCGGTCGACGCTGGAAATCCGCAGTCCACGAAGCCACCCGAGAACTTCTATCCACCAAAAAACAAACAGAACCCATAGTGGTCCTCGGGGGTCCAGCAAATAGCTACACGCACTACATTACCACCCACGAAGAATACAGTATCCAACGCTACGAAGGGGCATCCACACTCTATGGACCATTCACCCTCGACGCATATATCAACGTTACTCTCTCAAATCTACAATATCTTGATCCAACCTCCAATTCATACCCACCTTTAGGGCCACTGCCACCGAATAATGTTAATTCATCCCTTTCCTTCATCCCTGGCGTCATCTACGACGGCACCCCTTTCTTCAAAGCCTATGGCGACGTTACTACCGATGTTCGCCCATCCTACCGCATCGGCGATACTGTATCAGCCACCTTTGTCGGCGCCAACCCACGCAACAATCTCCGTCTCGAGCAAACATTCGCTGCCGTCGAACAACTCGATGTGGCTACGGGAGAATGGAAGACCATTAGAGATGACAGTGATTGGAGCGTAATCTTCCACTGGAAGAAAAAGAGTGAGGTGTTGGGCACGAGCGAGGTGGAGATTGTATGGGAGGTAGAGGATGACGTTGAGGAGGGGAGATATCGGATCAGGTATTTGGGGGACTCGAAGGCGGTGGGAGGAAAGATTACGGCCTTTGTGGGGACCAGTGCTGTTTTTGTTTTGTCGTGATAAGTGAATCTATAAATCTTTCGGGGGAGGAGCTAGACACTCATTTACCCGGGAATGTGTCGTAAACTGAGGACTAGGATGATGGAAGTGGTATGATGTTTCTTTGACTAGCTTAAGTACATCTGTCGTCGCGTCTTGGAGGAAGGGAAGGTTGAGCCGTCGATAAGTTAAGCGAGTACCCCTGAATAAGGTTGAGACTTCGACTGGACCGTGTTGCAGCGACTGGGGTGACGAGAGACGCGCTGTCTACTCGGATAATATGGCTGCTTGTTTTAAAAACTAGTTTATTGTGATTCTGACATGAACACAACATTAGCATGAATAAATGCAATTACTTGAAAGCAATTCTAGAATTGGTAATAATGCTAATGATCAAATTAGGAATATACTAGAGGATGTCACATAAGCTAAGCTAGCTCAAACAGGCGAGCTAATAATTAGCGTAATTATGATATAAGTTGCGCTAAGAAGTAAATAGAGCATTTTTACTTTTAAGGATTCGTCATAATGAGCAGATGTCTACTGCTACAAAGTTTCAATTGAATGGCTAAATCTCAGAGCCTACTCTCACTTGCGGATATGTTTGTGTTATCACTCGGGAGTCTTAGAATCTAGATGTCACTAAGTCATCGGTTCTTATTAGCAAGATCTTATATTTGCTTCATATTTTTGGGAGCATGGTTGCTTCTGGCGACTAAGCATCAACCATCTTTTCCTCGGCTACATAGTGTAGGTATGCGCCTAGCAGCTTAATACCTTCAATGTAGTTTTTCTTGTCAAGCTTCTCGTTAATGGAGTGTGCGGCATCTGTGGAGCTACCCATAGGTAAGAGAAGGACGTTCTTGCCGGTGGCTTGTTCAAAGGTTAATGTGACGGGGATACTGAAATATTGTTAGTTTCAATCAGCACAAATATTTCTCACTGGGCCAAGATAGAAACATTAGCCTTGTGGAAAGGGAGAACTAACCTTCCACCCTCACGTGTCAAGTCAGGTTTGACACCCCATACACGTTCAACAGCCTTTCCAGCTGCCGAGAAATTCCAATGTTTTGGGCTTGCGACCCACCACTTTCCATCATGTTGTAGAGAAGGCTTCAAAGTGTTCTTGCTTCCTAGCTTCTTGAACTGCTCCTCCAAATACTTGAACACACATGCATCCACATCGGCTGGCTCCATGTTTGGTACAGTGCGGATAGAGAACTTGCCAATGACCTTTGCAGGGATGACAGTTTTAGCTCCTGGCTGCGAGAAAGCCCCTTCTATGCCGTGTATCGAGAGAGATGGATATCGCCAGCGTCCCATGAGGGTACTCTCCTTGTCGGGGAAGATGGTGGTTTGGCTACCAAGTGATTCGTGTAGATTATCCATTGTGAATGCGATATCGCCGTAGAGTGCTTTTTCCTCGTCTGTGAGTGGTGCAACCATCTCGGCCAGACCTGGGATTTGGATCTTCCCGTTGGTATCGACAAGAGTGGCAAGTACTCGGACCAGATCAGTCATAGGTTCTTGTGCAGTTCCACCAAAGACACCGCTGTGTAGGTCCTGTCCTGGTCCCGAGATCTCCACAGAGTAGTAACTGCAGCCGCGAAGCCCGTATGTCAAACAAGGCTTCTCCGTGCCCAACCAATAGTTGTCTGATATACACACGGCATCAGCATCCTTGAAGTATTTGTCGGCTTCTTCCTTGATGAAATCGTCCAAGCCCTCGGAACCATATTCTTCCATGCCCTCAAAGCACATCAACAAATTAACAGGAAAGTCGACGCCGCTCTTCTGGTGAGCCTCAATGGCATTCAACCACCCCAAGACCGGTCCCTTGTCATCTGTACTACCACGTCCATACATCCGTCCCTTTTCATCAACCGTCAACTCAAATGGCTCGGTTGCCCACCCATCCTCTTTGCCTGCAGGCTGCACATCATAATGCCCATACACCAAGATTGTTCTCTTGTTCTTATCGTTTCCATATCTTGCCACCACCACAGGTGGGAGCTCCAAGTGCTCCTTTCCAGGTTGTTTGCCTAAGGGGCGAGATTCGACTTCCGCACCAAGGGCCTTGAGTTCGTCAACCAGGAATTGACCCATACGCACAACATCGGGGCGGCGGTCGTCTTCAGAAGAAACGGAGGGAATGGCGACAGCAGCACGGAGACGCTCAATGAAGTGATCGCTCATAGAGTCGACCTGCTTGAAGAAGCCATCGAGTTGGGGAGCCATGGTGGACTTTTTAGCTTGGTGAGCTCGTAGAGATGCAGTGAGATAGGTTCTTGTTTGAGCTCGAGGAGCTTGTCTTGAATGGTGTAAAAGGGGTAGAGGTTTATGGCGCAGAGAAGGTGTTGTAGATGAGAGGAGGCGGATACTTGTAGTCTGCTTTACGAATCTACTGCAGACGGACATGAAAATAGGTAGTACTAAAAAAACACCAATGAGGCAGGAGATAGAGCAAATTGAGGGGTACTGTCGGGTCAAAATCTCACCCACCTACCTTGAGAGCTCGATGTGGGGCATCACTGAGGACGTGCTTATGTCAGCTGGGTGGGTTCTCATCTAGGCTCTGCTATTTGACCGCTCTGATGCGGCCGCTTCATGCTCAAGATAGTACCGTTGACCAAATAAATCTGTAGCTACCTCGTACATCAACATTCCCCGACGCAATCCCTCCAAATCCCTACACATACAAATCCTCTCGCCATGGCCCTCTCTATAATCCACGATTCCCTTCCCTACATCGATGCCGAGCCCACGTCGGCAGAACGCGCCGCTGCACAATCCCTCATAGACGCATCGCTCGAAACACCTCTCGACCCAGCATCACACCCTTTCCTGCCACCGCTCCTGCCCACCAACTTCTCGCCCCTGATCGAAAGCGAGCACCAGCGCATCGCCGCCAAGCAGCCCCTGAAGGGGATTGACACCTCGCGCTACGAATCGGCCGACCTCCCATCGCCCACGGCGGCGAATTCCAAAAAAGCCAAGCCGGCAGCAACGCTGCAGAACGAAACCGCACAGGTGTTGCAGCGCGCCTACACGGCGTCGACCTACCTCTCGACCCGCACCACCAACCTGGCGCTCCTGGACAGCTTTGGGAAGAACAGCTGGCTGATAGGGAACTCGCAGCTGGAAGATGAGCTGCGCGCGATAGAGCAGGAGCTCGCGGACGCGAAGACGGAGATTGACCATGTGGTTGTGGCGAGAAAGAGCGCGCAGGAAGGGGTCGCGGGAGAGATTGTCGGGCTGGGGGAGACGTGGAGGAGGGGCGTGGGGAGGGTGTTGGAGACGGAGGTTGCGGCTGAAGGATTGCGAAGGGAGATTTTGGAGCGGAGAAGAGCTGGGCCGTGAGGTGGAGAAGGAAAGGCAGAGAGGATAAGGAGTTCATGATATGCCGACAAATGAATGTATCATTTGTTTTGGGCACAAGGCTACAATATGCTTTCATAGTAGCCAAAAAAGAAAATGGTCGGTGTATAACAGGCGTTGAAGGAGCGCATATCCCAGGTCATACGGGCTTCTTAGCAGAGCCTAAATATAAAGGAACCATAATGAAACACAAACATCTCTAAGTATTATCATTTTCATGACTGTTGTGTTCAATTGTCTCCAGAGACATTCAAGAGGGTGCCTGTTTTGGCAGCTAAGCATTGAGCCTTTACGCAAACGCAGAGAAATGGATGTGTATGTATGCGAGAAGTTAGTCTATATGTGTGTGTTTATATGTATGTATACAAGTATGTAGATTATGTCCAAGGAAGGAGGAGCCTACATATAATTGCACTTTCTACAAGACTGCCAGGATAAACAATATACTTTACATATATGCTCCAACACTTGAGCGAGATGAATGGGGTCACGGCACTCGTCTGACAAAATTAAACCAATTCTAACTTGGAACGGATTTTGCGAATTTGCAATCAAGTTCCTGGCAAAAATGTCTCGTGGATAAGCTATAAACCAAAAAAGGATATTTCATTCTAAACCTCCTATCCTTCATTTCTCGCAATCGCAACCCAAGCTAACCCAAACGCCATTCTTTAAAGACCTTGACACATTACAGTAACCGGGGTTTTTAGGACTGCTTACTTTTTCTGAAGAGGATCGATGTCTTCCACCCCGGTCTCGTACTTGGTACGTCGCATAATACTCTCAACCGGGCCTAATAGCCGCTGGAAGCCGTCTTTTCCTAGTGTAGCAACTTTGACTTCGGTTTTGGAAACTACGCTTGCGGCTCTTGGTGCATCATTCAGTAAAGCTAGCTCTCCAAAGTAGTCGCCCTTCTTATAATGCATGACAGGTTCATCTTTGCCGGCCTTGAAGGCTTCACATTCGCCACTTTCGAGTAGGTAGAAGGCCTCTCCGGCATCACCTTCCTTGATGACAGTAGTTCCAGCGGGATATTTATGGGTTTCAAGAGCATCGGCGACCTTGGAACGCTCGTACTTGTCCAGAGTGGAAAGAAGAGGGACCTCCTCAAGAAAACTCTCGTACAAACGTCTGCGTTGGAAAGTTGAATCCATGAGAATGCGACGGAAGGTAATCCGATCTAATGCCCAGAGAGTGCTCGAGCTCTCTGCTGACATGACGGTTGCCGCTCTTGGAGCACCGTACATCAACGCAAGCTCTCCGAATGATCCTCCAGGTTCAATCGTGGCAACCTTGTTCCCTAGCCCGTCTACCCCTGGCTGCAAACTACCTGAATCGTTCTTGTATATATCGAAGATGCCCTTCTCCACAACATAAAAGAAGTCTCCCTGATCTCCCTGGGTAATGACCTGTGATGTTGTTAGCCCGGGCTCCAGGTTAAGATATGGCGTTGAGTAATTGACATCGTGAAAGCACTACACGTTTTGAGATAATGAAACCAGAGCTTACCTTAATACCCTTTGCTGGGATTGGTTTCTCAACCAAAGCTCCTAGGACCTGATTACTTTGTTCATCATCTAAATGGCTGAACAGAAAGTTGTTGGAAATCGACTTTTTCAACCGGCTGAGTTGTTCCGGTGTCTTCTGGTGGAAAGGAGGGGTCCAATTGTCGTTTGACGAAGCGGTAGGATTCAGAGATTCCGCAGAGACAGATGTCCGTCGGCCCATGCCATAATGTGCGGGAAAGCCATCTCCGCTGGGTGCTTTCCATGATGACGGTGGTCCGCCAGCTCCATCTCCCCCAAAGTCCCCAAATGTGCTATTGCCCTTGAAGCCGAAGCTGGGGGTTGTTGGTGAGGTTATGGTGTCGCTTTCATCTTCCTCCGTCACTTTGGATATGGCGCCCGGGCTTGATCCCAGAAAATCTGCAGATGGAGTGCCAAAGGGATTGGCATTGGAACCCATTCGACCAGGAAAGGTAGAGCCTGCCATGGTAGTATTGGTTGTTGATGATCTCGGAAGAGGAGATTGGGTCTGCTCGATCGCGAGTCGTTGATTAAAGTAATTGGCGCAGAATTGGAGGACGTCGGTGGGGTGTGACTTGAGGACTTCCTTGCTCAATAAATCAATCTCGTGGGTATATTGGGCTGGGAGGGTGGTCGATAGGGACATTCGCGTCTGAAGGTGGAATGTAGAAAGGTGCAAGATCGCCTCTGAGCTCTAACGTCCTATCTTCATCGGGAATTAGTCTTTTGCCATTCGGCGGGGGGGCTAGGTGGGATGAGGTGACCTACCGAAATGGGGATTCCTCAGCGAGTTCACGTTGAGGGAGAAAGAAGAGGAGCTTAGCGTTGAAGCTAGCTAGAGGGAATGGTGAATGCTGGAATGAAGTTTTCAGGATATGTTTTTTAAACGGAGGTAGATTCGTGGTGGTGGTGAGGGGTGATGATGATGTGGTGGTGGTGAGCTCGAGGCCGATGGGGTTTTTGATGAGGGGAAGCAGCACCAGCACCAGCACCAGCACCAGCAACCAGCAACCAGCAACCAGCAACCAGCACCAGGAATGGGAAAGGGTTCGCTAAGGGGGAGGGGAAGGGGGGGCAAAGGCAAAGCTGGGGGCAGCAAGTGGCCTGGCGCCAACCCCCCAATCAATCAATGCAACAAAAAAGAAACAATCGTCAACCGCCAACCATACGCCAGCAATTGATTGGGTGCGGCAGCCGATCGCAGCGTTTCAGACGTCAGTTAAACCTTCTGGAAGCCTTCTAGAAGAAACAAAGACCGGTCAGCACGTCCACCAGTCAGCACAGCACAGCACAGCACAGCACAGCAAAGCAGCAGCAGCAGCAGCGGCACCACCACCACCACCACCAACGGCGCCGCAGCAAGTCAAGTCCAGTCAAGTCACGGCGCGGGCACATACTGCAGTACTTACAGTAGTAGGCAGTATGGGTCCGGTACTGCAGCCAGATCCCGAGAGGGGTGAGGGGGACGAAGAGTTCCGAGGACGTTGGATGCGTTATGTTTCGTTCGCCTAGCAAAATGCCTTAAAAGCTTAGGTCGGCTTAGAGAGAGAGAGAGAGAGAGAGCTGGTGGATCGACGTTGATGGTGATGGTAATGGAATGCTAAGAGTCTAAGAGTAATGGTAATGGCAATGGCAACGCTGGTTCAGAGGTTGCTGGAGTCCACTGCACAACGAATAGAGAACGAGAAAATAAAAGGCCGGCTATGCGCTGCTGCGTAGGTATTATATATACTTCGGTATACAATGGCTCGTGAAGTATGCCCAGATGCTGCGGCGGTGGAGGTGGAAATTTGTTATTGGGAGCAACAAAGAAGTTCTCATATCACATTCAGCTTTTGTTTTACCAGGAGGAGCTCCCGAGTCAACTGTCTCGCACTCATCGCCCACCCAACACCACCCTGTCTCACATTACATATTCTACGCATGAAAAAACATACATCTCATCGGAACGGGTCTGGTAACATTACGGTTTCGCGCTGTGTACGTGTACTTGGATACATCAAGCCAGAGACAGGTCGAAGATGGGTCTCGTGAGGATCAAAGTCGACCATTGGGTAAGCAGCACCAAATGTCTAGAACCCGAACTTGTGAAAATAACCACAGGGGATCGAGCTCCTACAATAACATCACAATTGCAAAGAGGAGGCGGGTGCTCTTCTCACCTTGCCCACATTGATCTGGTATTGTTTGGGTGGTCTGATTGATTACACAGGGTGTTGAATGCCAGGCCTCGCAGAAGAGGACACTCACTCGCTGACAGTTCATCCGGTGGTGCCGCTTACCACCACGAACGAACGACGTATGAAGTCATCAACCAGCACTTCGTATGTATGCCATATGCGATATGCGATATGCTCTTTTGCCCGCCCGCTCAATAAGAACATGATCTAGCTATCTTGCACCTGTGTTCCAATATATTCTCCCCTGCATTTCATTACAGTCTTGCTTGAGAATCCGTCTATGTCTATCGGGCGCAACCACCGGCGGCTCACATACAATCAGTTATTTAAGATGCATGTGCGTTGGTCGGCTCAACAGCAAAATAACGTCATCCCGAGCTGGCGGCTGGAAGTACGAGCGAGAGTTTTCCTTGCGGGCGGATGTATTATGTATTTTGTATTTTGTATTATGTATTGTCGCTACCTAGCTTATTACTGAGCCGTACCTTGCCATTGCCGCGCACGCAAAGCAATCCCATCCCATCTGATGTCCTTCTTCCCAACATACGCCTGCCTGCCTACGTTGATGTGTCGAACCTAGAAGTAGCCCTCACCGTCTATTAGTAGATCTCTAAAATCATCTTCCCCCCCGTAAACGATATATATGCACTGTTGATTTGCTCTTCATCCCAACTTAAACTCAAACGCAAAACTCAAAAAAAAAGTCACCGCCAATACTGCAGGGGATTGCAGGGGAGCTTCTACCTACTGAGCTTCCCTAGTGCGAAATCCGCTCGCCCCGCCACCTTCATTTCGATTCCTCCTCGCTCAGCGCCGGCTCCAACATCACATCCCACACAATCAATTGTTACTACATTGACCTATCCAGCGCTTCTCCGAATCGCATTCTTCGTCGCATATTCATCATCTCATCATCACCAGCATCTGCACGCTTAGAACACTTCAAGCCGACAATCTACCCATTTCCGGCCGTGTGCACATAGAAGCCCGAAGAAGCAGCTCCTAGAAACTCTTCTCAACAACCACTACACGCTCGCATCAGCCACGCTTGCCTTCGCATCGACGGCATCGCATCTGTCTATCGCTCAATTCCCCAAGGTCTCTATCTCGGACCTCAGCGCAACAACTCAAACCCTCACTACCAGCTAAATCTTCATCGCAAATATGGGTAGCTTCGTTTTCAAATGGTACGTGATACGCTGCTGGCCGCTTCAAGCGCTCTTCTTGTGTCTGCCGGATCTACTTCATCACCTTCTCTTGGTTTCTTTAGGCGGTGATGGAGAGTCGACGCAATCTGCTGCGTTGCACATCTCCGTCGCCGATCCTTGCAGACCACTCTTTGGTTCTATGGAACCGCCAGCTAACAATTTCTGTGTCTAGGGACCATCCCGCCGAGGAAGTATATGTTACTGGAACATTTGATGACTGGCAGAAGTCCGAGAAGTTAGAGAAGAACGGCGATGTCTTCTCAAAAAATGTGACGCTCAAAAACGCCGACGAGAAGATTTACTACAAGGTGCGTGGCCGCGGCGAGGGACGAGCGTTGTTCAATTGATGTCTATTGTTCTTTATTTCGCGCCAGTTACAATTCTTGTGGCTCGATTTCACAAGACAAACAGCTGCTGTTCGGCTTGCCAAGTGGAGGCTAACCAGCGGCTGTATTGAAAAAAGCATTGGTATCCGAGGCATGCGTCACTAACGATCTGAAATGGGGATTCTTCAAATGTTTGCACCCTGGCATCAGATCTGAACCTATGACGCATTTTCCGCGAACAATGGCAATTCTGGTGCCTGTGGAGCGGTGAACCACCTTAAAACTTTCAAAGTTGGAACTCGGAGGCCGTCCAGGGTCGTCACCGGCGAGGCCAGTGCCAGGTTTATGCCCTGGAGCCATGAAAAGTACCCGCAATGCTCCTGAGCTCCACACCACCTCAGCTATGTTGGATTCAAATACATATAATTATCTCCTTCGCCACCCGTCATACTGTTTCTGCAATCGCACTACTCATTGGTTTTTTTGCTAAACTAATTTCCTTTCTAGTTTGTTGTTGACGGACAGTGGGTAACGGATCACACTGCTCCCATTGAGAACGACACTTCAGGAAACCCAAACAACTTCCTCACCCCCGAACGAATTATCAAGCATACTCCTGAGACTGCTGGAATCATGTCTTCCGTTGGCCCAACTTCGACAACTGCCGACCTGGCAGGAAAGGTTCCTCTCGAAAAGTCCGGCTCCTCCGACTTACCTGGTGCCTTCCCAGAGACCCCAGGACTCGAAACTGGTGACTTTGCTGTCAACCCTCTACCAGCAACCGATGGCGCTTCCAACCCTATAAAGCTCGCTCCAGGCGAGAAAGTCCCCCAACCGGACTCTTTCACTAGCAACACCATCACATCTGGAGTCCACGATGATCCGGAGCTCGTTGCTGCCGACAAGGCAAAGGGTGAGTCTGAGCCTACCTTCAGTGTTAGCCCTCTTCCAGCTTTTGCTGGTGCCGTCAACCCTATCAAGAGCACACCGGGAGAGAGTATCCCTCACTCCAGCTCATTGACCCAAAATACAATTCACTCTGGTGTTCGCACCGACAAGGAGTCTTATGAAAACGGTGGCGGCTTAGGTACTGCCCCCGTACTTCCAGATGTCGTCACCCCTCAAGCTGAGAGGGACGCGAATGGCACTGGGGTTCTTGATTTACCTCCTATTACAAACACCCTGATTCCAGAATCAAGCTTACCAATGGGTGGTGCAGGCGGATCATATGATGCTAGCCCATTTGTCCAGTCCGCTGGCGCTACTAGCACTACTGCAGCTCTTGCTGGAGCCGTTCCCCTCGAATCCACGAAGGTACCAGAGGTGGTAAAGGAAAGCCAAGAAAAAGCCGGTGTTGACCCAGAGGCTAGTGCTATTCCGGAGGAGGTTAAGGAGAAGAGTGCAGTTGAGAAGGAGCTCTTGAAGGAGGTCCCAGTAGTACCATCAACCTCTGAAGGCACCGCAGGCAAGGAAACCCCAGATAAGACAGAAAAGGCCGCTGTCACTGCAGGTGAAGCAGCCACCGCTGTTGGAGGTGCTGCTGCTGCCCTTGGTGGTGCAGCTTACGCCTATGCTTCAGGTGCCGCTAGCAAGCTTCCAGAATCCGTCACCTCGAAGTTGCCTACCTCAGTCCAGAATTCTATCGGCCAGACCAACGGTCAAAAGAGCGTTGCGCCAACCGAACTTGCTAAGGATACCCCAGAAGTCGTGAAAGAGTCTATCGCAGAATCTGGGCAATCCCCAGAGGCAGCTGGTAATGAAGAGGCCGTTCTGGAGAAGAAGGCTGTTGAGAAGGAGCTGTTGAAGGAGATCAAGCCTGAGACCTCTTCTGGTGAATCCGCACCCAAGATCACTTCCTCCGAGCCAAAAGTCACCGCCACTGAGCCCAAGTCCGTTGCGACCCTTGCTGCACCAACTACGCCTTCGAAGGAAATTGAGTCCCGTGATGTCTCCCCCGGTACCATCCCTGGTTCTCACACAACTGCTCCAGTCGTCACTTCTGGTATAGATTCAAAGACTGTCAACCCAGTTACACCAGCTACTCCAGCAACCCCAAGCAGCAGCAAGGCACCAGCAACCGACAGCAGCCCTGCAGGAACAGCCACCGCTGAAAAGAAGAAGAAGAACCGCATCAGCGCCTTTTTCGGAAAGTTGAAGCACAAGGGTGACAAGAAGTAGATTTCTAGATCTATCATTGAGGAGGTATGAAAGCGGTGAAGTGGTAATGAATAGTGGAATGAAGGAGTTGTAAGATATTAGTGCGAGCTATCTTGGAACGACGTCCGTAATTGGGTGGTGGAAGAGAGGAGGAGCCGCTTTCGTCACCATTTGTCTTTTCCCTTTTTTTTGGCTTGCCTGTTTTGTTGGTTCGAAAGTCTTTTCCTTTAAATACCATCATTGCATTTTTGTTTTGTCCCTTTTGTTTTGCGTCGCAACATACCATTGGGTCGCGTGGAATGTAGGAGAGAGGGTGGAGATGGGTCCATATTCGGAAGTGCAGATGGAGGGCATGAGCTTGGACAATGTTGTAAATAGAGAAAGAGGCCATGTGAATGCAACCGGCTTTGTTCAGTACAAAAGATCATCTATACATATCATTTTCTCGTGAGCACAAGTCTACAGTGACCAGTATTCAATCGGCTTCGCTCTCTTGTGGCCCAACGTGTCCACTTTAGGACCGCAGCTTGAGATTAAAAGAGCGTTCTAGATAACATATAATATTATAGAGTTTGTTATAAAAGAGAAACGTAGCTACGTAGTAGGTAGGACACTATTTGAGTAGGTGCTTTTCTTTCATGTTTTTTCTCTTTTTAAGAGAAATGAAATCTCCAAACAAAAAAAAAAATCATCGCGTTCGTGACAAGGAGGCATCTCATCTCATCTCATATCATATCATATTGGTCTTTCTTTCTCTATATTAAATAGACGAATGCATATAGGCACTTGGGAGCTTCTGCTTGAGAGATCAAGACGCTGGGGATTCTCCCCATACATAGAGGACTACGAGCAGAAAAGATAATGTAGAGCAACATGGGGCGAAGGAAAAAAAAGGCTAATGCTAAGTGCGGTTCTGTTATAAGCATTTTTTTAAAAAAAGGGGGTTTTTGATTGTTTTTAATTTCTCTATCATAAATGCAGACCCCATTCCATTCCCAATCATACCACATCGAACTGATGAAAGAAAAGAAGAACCGCGCCAGACCGTTTACGCCCTTTACATATCAACAAGTTTCGGAATTTGGTCCAAGCGAAACGCAAATCAAGGAAGAGCTAGGAGAGCCCAGCTTATTATACATCGTTTTGCACAAGCGGATGCCTTCAGATTCATCTGTACTCAAAGCCCACTGTAAGTCCTCTTACTTACATCAGGTATCTGACCTTCCTCCTTCTGCCGGTGCTGCGCCAGCAGCAGCAGGTGACTCGTTGTTCCAGCTCAAATAGGTATGGTCACCTAATTTACGGGGCTTGATCAAGTGGGTAATGGTGAAGACAGTTCCCAGCAAGACACAGAGACCAGCTACCACAACGTATGCAATGCCGAGGAAAGGGTTACGGCCACCCATTACAGTCCGTGTGGTGAGTACGATGGATTTGGTGCCGCCGTATAAGTGGACAGGGAAGACTAAGGGGTGTTAGTAAATGGTCTGGAGATGGATTGGAGGTTTCCTTTAGCTTACGATCGGTGATGTTCAATTGATAGGTACCAGAAGCCATGGCCGTATCGTCGTTGCGTTGCGCCAGCTTACTGAAGGTTGGCAGGCCGGCAAGGCGCATCCAGACGTGTAAAGCCTCGTCATTCTCAATCTCTGGGTGCCAATCATCTGTATACTGGTCCCCGTACTTTTCCCGCCAGTTGGGTGGGACTGCAACGTCTGCCCATTTGTATTTAGTGGTGCCGTACAAATCTTTGTCGCTGTTCCACGCAATTCCGGATTTGCTGTTCATGTTGTAGGCTTCCGGGAGAGCAGTACCTGCGGCATTCATCAAAACTGGGTTGCCAAAGGTATCGTTGAATAAAGAGTTGGCGACAAGTCCACAGGGGTAGTAAGGTTTTCCACCATCCGAAGTGAGTGGAGAACAGTCACTGCCGTCGGCTGTGCTTGCTGAAATGGCAGTCCCAGACAATTGAGCGGTGTTGAAGGATTTGGCATATCGACGATGGTTTTGATAGAAGTTCGTAAGCTTGTAGTAGAACAAAACAGGCGGCTTCATTTCATTCGGGATTCGGAACTGAAGGGTGCACTGTATGGCATCTGTCTTCTCCTTCTTCACTTCCGTACCGTTCAGAAATTGAGCTGTAAATGTCCTCCGACCCCATCGAGGGGGGTCTTTCATTGCGCTAGAATTCGACTTGAAATGTGTCGTAAGCAATTTAGTAGGCATCAATCCAAGCTCCTCGCCAACAGCCACAACAGGTGCATCTTTATAGCAGTCCGTATAATCTATTACAAGATCTTGTACCTGTTCCTAAGTTAGCTTCCGAATTGTAGTGATAATTTGTTCAAATCACTAACCTGGGCGCTGGCATACAGCAGAAGTCCTCCAATGGGCGCAAATATAATACTGATGACAAAAAAGAGAGGAAGGACGGTTTTCGGGGTAAGAATAGGTCTGCGACAACATGTCAGCGTAATTCAGCGGAGACTCTCGGAAACATCACTCACTGCCAGGCCTTCAACCGTTGTTGACGGAAAGCAGTATCTACGTGCACCAACTGATCAGTATTCCCTTGCTACGACTAACATCCTTTGGAAAGGTTACTCACTTGCTGGTCTGCGGCTCTTGGTCTTCGGTTTCCCATCCTCATGGGCGTGGTCTTGCGAGGTAATTGAGCCTTCGCGCTGGGGTGACGCTTGTGGATCAGCCATTTCGAAATGCTCTCGAGATCATGAACTGGCTCTATCCAGCTGCAGTCTCTTGGTATGTGTTTGGATAATGTGCTTTGTTTGGGAGGCTTTCGATGGAGTTGTTACGATACTTTGTTGCCGTCGCTCCCGCAGCATCCAAAGCCTTGGCGTATGAGGCTCGGACGTCAGCCACAATTATATTTGGATATCTGATTATTCAGGGGATGCAAACCTTTACAGATGAGAACCAAGTCCTACTCTGTCATTTTATTGAGTTCTAAATTTTCATGTATTGCTACTTAGATGTTCAATGACAGAAACTCATATTCAATTCACGTCATATGATAGCACAAAGTACCTAAGATGATCTGAAGATTAAGCCTAGGAGACTATGAGATAGGAAGAATTATCTTATGGGCTGAGTCGTCCTTTTTACAAGTTGATCCAATCACAAGGTCTTACTTGAGTCCATTGTTGCACTATTTGCTTACTGTAATTCATTGTCTTATAATCTGTGGCACAAAATACTACATATGTGGAACCTTGAGAATCTACAGCACCTTACCATTGAAGTAATTATAGCTAATCGCTCTTCTCGTTTCAAAATTATGTTCAAGACTGGAAGTGGCTTAAAGATTTGTTTTCGGAAGCTTAGTACTTAAAATCCAATGCACAGCGATTACGTAGCATATAGAGTCGAGTATTTGAAGATCGATTTTCATTAAGAAAACTAAACGCTTACACGAATCTATACCGTTAAAGAAACTCACTCTCTTCCCTATATAGGTTGCCAGTCCTATCTCAGCAAATCAAAGCAGATATTCGAAGATATTCGTCGCTAATTCTGGACGTGACCAAAATAAGAGTTGTGAACTCAAGGAGCTGCCTCCTTGATATTCTCACTATTAAAGGTCTAATCAATAACCGTCGTTTTGCTATTGGCAAAGGCCAATGGCAGAAAAGAGGATACATTTATGTCCTTTGTCATAGAGGAGGGGGGAATTCATGAGAACTCTTAGTATTTTCTACAAAAGAATAAACCACTGGGATTTTTCGCAAGTTTCGAGACTCAGAACAGCATGTACGACTGACAGGGGGCTTGTTCGCGGATCTATTCTGCACGGTCTTTACTTTTCTCTCTGTGACATTGTAGGTTCTAGTTTACGAAAAGGTTCCGATGCTAATTGAAGAAAGCTCAAACGATTTTGTCGTTGATCAATCAGGAGCAAAATTAAATCTCACGTCTTATGCTTGTTATACCCACCTCCATCAGTGATCTCTACGTCAAATTTTATGCTAGATCAACAGAATTAAACAGTGGCGAAACTACTTGAAGTTTGAGCTTTCAAAGTGTATTATATTGAATCTTCTAATTGTCAGTGAGAGCGGAATTTGTTGTTTTGTAAACAGGCACAGTAGGACGTAATCGAGCTATAGTAAAGATATACGAGTATCAGGAGCACAAAAAGAAGTAGTTCTTTGCACTTTGAAAATAAATGAAGATTAAGTCACTCTATCATAACTGGAGAGGTATTGAAGAACGGTAGTAGTAGAGTATAAAACTCCGAACTTGCCGAGAAAGATAAAGTCGCCAGTATCGGCATAGCTCAAATTGCCAGGATGAAAATAGAATCTTCAATGTTCGCGTGGAGTGTGAATGAAGGTCACAATACAACAAGAAAGGTTCAGTAATGTTGAGTTTCGGGTATTTATACATTTTTAATTTCATGAAGAGAGTATGGGGAGACGCTAATATAGCGACCCTACCCTCTGCCTGTTACGAGGCATCAAGAGAACGAGCATTTCAAACCAATAGTGCTTCTCAAGTAATCTCGTATAACAGTTCCTATCCCATCCTTTAACTTGAATTTCATCACACCCCGCTTTGTCGAGTCATCAGATTCCTGATGTATAGCTTGCTTCAACGAAAGTTTGTTAACACAAAACGCCCGTATATCCACTATGATCCGTTGTTCCTTTGAATTATGATTATGATGCTGGAGTAGGTGCAGGTGGCTCGGATATGGATTGCATGTCAATCTTGGGCATACTAGCGCTGGTTCCTCCAAGATTTGTGGTGCGGGCTGAAGGGTTCTTGGTGTAGTAGTTTGAGATAGCGGATTTGATTGCGTCCTCGGCAAGCATAGAGCAATGTACTAAGACGGGTAAGAGTAAATCAAAATAGTCAATAGAGTTGTAACTTACACTTCACTGGTGGTAAACATAGCTCCTGTGCAATCTCCGTATTTCTAACCCGACCAGCCTCTTCAAGTGTCATACCGCGGACCAACTCCGTCAAGTATGACGACGAAGCAATGGCCGAGCCGCAGCCAAACGTCTTAAACTTGACATCTGAAATCTTGTTGGTGGATGGGTCGACACGAATTTGTAGCTTCATAACATCTCCGCAAGCTGGTGCTCCAACGAGGCCTGTTCCAACGTCGCTATCGGCTTTGGACATGCTTCCCACATTACGTGGGCGAGAGTAATGGTCGAGGACTTTCTCGTGGTATTGTCTCCGTCCTACAGTTGCAACTGGGGATGCGATATGTGAAATGGCAGGTCTGGTGGCGGAAGCCGAAATCGCTCGAGCGGCACTGCGGCCTCCTGTGATGACTGCTCTGCGAAACATGTTGTAGGTGTCTGTGGGGTTTGGAAAAGAGCGTGTAATTGAGTTTTTTTATTTCTGGTATTGCTAGTTGATTTCGTGCGTGATGGTTAATGGCGAGAAGGTTGTTGGCCTGGAGCAGTTGATGGAGATGATGTCGATTAAAAGATAAAGACTTCGGTTTTAAGAAGCCAATCAGAGATGCCGAGCTCCGTCATTGATTTCTAGCTTCCACGTGACATGGTGTATCCAGCGTGAAACCAAGTCGCTACTATAGACTGTATATAGAGGATAGAAATTAATGAAGGGGTAATGCTAAGAGTTAACAAAGAATGACAGATAGGCATAGTAGAATGGACAAGGAAATAACCGGCGTCAACAAATAGTGAGAAAGTAAATGGTACGATCATCGGAGCAAACATAGCAATCATAATGAAAAGTCGCCCAAACCAAGATGTCCCTCTATTTATTGAAAATATAGTGTACTCTGATCGTGTCCTTTTGAACAGCTTCAAAGGCTCATGTAGACTTCTTAAACTTCAAGTGGTGCTAGATTTGGTGTACGAAAGAGAGTAGATAGAATTGTCCCGAAGGAGACAAGACACGCTTGAATTGGCTCGGTCATTACCAACTATACTCACACCTTGCCAAGATTTTAAGTCCGCAAGACACAGAAAGTTCACAAAGGTATCTACTGAAATATATAGGGAGTTATGCCTGGCTCAAGAATGTCTATCCTTGGGATCTACTCAGCTATGTCATATGTTTTCAGGATCTGCTTAGGAAATAGATTCTTAACTGCTTAAAATCTGCTTCCTTTACAGTCCTTGCCGCGGTCGGAGCTCCATTAGTAAACTCTGAGATCTAGGCCTAAACCTACTCCGTTCATTACTATGTGAACTCCTCCTCGCTTCCGCACCCCCACCAAGCCCCGCGTCTCATGTTACTAACCAAGCTTTAATAAGTGAGCTCTTCTGCCTACTCTACTTCACAGATACCAAATAAAATCAAGATGGTTTGCACACACGTAGAAGCAGCGGAACTCCGCCCTCCAGGCCCCAGTCAAGCGGTCTACCGCGAGGATTGTACCCAATGTTTCGATTCTATAGATGGTATCGCAGGACTGGATGTATGCCTGTACTGTTTCAATGGAGGCTGCACGGGTCAATATCAACATGCCCCTCTACATTATGCTATGAAAAGCCATCCCCTTGTCTTGAATATTCGACGAACTCGCAAGCAGGTCTCCCGTGATGAACCACCACAGAAAGTTACAAAGTATGTCAGATTCCCGCCATTGTATCTACTTTGCCACTGACTTTGTCATCCAGAATTGCGATTGCTGCTGAAACTGAGGCGGATCGATACGACTACGAGACAACAGTTATATGCTACGAATGCGGTGATGATAACGTGGATAAGGGTGCAGGCCAGCTTGCAGCTGTTGTTGAGGGAGTCTTAAAGGCGAATACATTCTCACGTCAAGAGGAAGTCAAGGCTTGGGAGCAGGAATTCACGTCTTGTGAGCATATTTTGACTCTTCAGCAAGAAGAGCCACGCCAGATTCAGTCTCAAGACCTCGGTCACTGCTCTTTATGCGACCTCAAGGAGAATCTTTGGCTCTGTCTACAATGTGGAAACTTGGGCTGCGGTCGAGCACAGTTTGGTGGACTTCGCGGCAATTCTCATGGTATGGAGCACAAGAACCTAACAGGACATGCGGTTGCTGTCAAACTTGGATCAATCACATCAGATGGAACAGCAGATGTATATTGTTACGCTTGTGATGAGGAAAGAATTGATGAGAACCTGGGTACCCATCTTGCCAACTGGGGAATTCTACTTGCTGAGCGCCAGAAAACCGAGAAGAGTTTGATGGAGATGCAAGTTGATGAAAACTTGCGCTGGGAATTCTCCATGACAGATGAAGATGGTCACGAACTTTCCAAAGTATTTGGCGAAGGTTTCACTGGACTGAAAAATATTGGAAATAGTTGCTATCTCGCTAGTACTTTACAGTGCTTGTTCGCTCTGCCCCAATTTAAGAAGCGTTACTACTTCCCTGATGGTGATATACCTATGGTTGAAGACCCAGCACAGGACCTTGAGACACAGCTACGTAAGGTTGCCGATGGATTACTCTCTGGTCGGTATTCGTACCCAGATAAAGACATGTCAACCCATGGATCTGGAACGCAGTACCAAAGAGGTTTAGCACCATCTATGCTAAAGCATCTCGTTGGGAGAGGTCACGCCGAGTTCTCAACTATGCGACAACAAGACGCTTTTGAGTTTCTACTCCATCTGTTCAAACTCATTACTCGCTCCCATAATAATAATTCATCTCAGGATCCCACTAATGCCTTTCGGTTCGTTATGGAAGAGCGCTTACAATGTTTGAGCTGCAAGAAAGTCCGTTATCGTACTGATGTGCAGGATAACCTTTCTATTCCAGTACCATTTCGGAAAGTTCCTAAGTCGATAGGTGTAGAGGACAAGGAGGACGAGTACGAGCCAGTCACATTGAAGGAGTGTTTAGACAACTTCACCGCTAGTGAAGTTGTGGAGCTCAGGTGCTCAGGCTGTGGCGGTAATGATGGTTTCTCAAAGCGTTCTCTATTCAAGACATTTCCTGAAGTACTTGCTGTCAATGCTAGGCGATTCACTCTTATCAATTGGGTTCCTACAAAGGTCAACGTCGCTGTTGTCGTTGGAGACGATTTATTTCAATTGGATGCTTATAAGTCTGCCGGGCACCAACCTAATGAAGAACTGCTTCCTGAGGATGCTAGCTCAAACAAGGTAAGATTTGAAAGCCTCATCCTCTTAAAGCACAAAAGAATTATAAACTATTAATATGAGCAACTGCTGACACGTCATCAATAGCCATCCTTCACGGCAAATCCAGAAGCAGTTCAACAACTTGAAGGCATGGGATTTCCCCGAAACCGCTGCGAGAAAGCCTTGCACGCCACCGGTAACTCAAGTGCAGACGTAGCTATGGAGTGGCTATTCGCACACATGGAAGATGCTGACATCGATTCGCCACTTGTTCTGAGTAGCGATGCTGCCCCCGCTGTCGACCCTGAGAAGATGTCTTTGGTAGAGATGATGGGATTTGCACCAGCGCAAGCACGCCAAGCATTAAAGGAGACTGGCGGAGATGTTGAGCGGGCTGTGGACTGGCTCTTCAACCATCCAGATGCTCAAGGCGAGGAGGAGTCAGCTGCAGGTGTTGATAGTGCAAGCCCTAAGGAACTGCCTGGCAAAAGCGAGCTACCTGCAAACTTCCAGCTGCAATCGATCATCTGCCACAAAGGCGCCAGTGTTCACACCGGGTACGTCTTCCAAAACAAGCCACTCCATTGCTTCAAATTTGTAATATACTCAAACACAATGACTAACTCATGCATAGACACTACGTTGCTTTCGTACGCAAGCAGATCGATGACTCGGCACCAGCGCCAGAATGGGTGTTATACAATGACGAAAAGGTTGTTAAGGCTGTGGACGTAGAGGAGATGAAAAAATTCGCATATGTGTACTTTTTCAAGCGTAGCGATTAAGCCCCTATCTGGTACGTTTATGATGGCGATGATTGAGATTGGTGGACTTCGAGTGAGAGAAGGCGTTCAGGCGATCTGTAGAAGGTCAACAACCAAAAAATTGCATATGATAGAACCGCACAATTCTAATGAAACGTTATTACAAGATGAAGCTATGAAGAGAAGCATAACCTTAGGGCTGGGATATTTCCAGACATAGGTTGTTCCGGTGAATATACTGCCTTGAAAAAAGAATGCCCTGGAAGAACTGTCGATTTCGTGACTACAGAGGTCGTTCAGGTGTCACTAACCATACACGCTGTTAGGTAGCGGGAACTCGGAAGGCTCTATACAGTCGAAAGCATTTAAGACTTGGATCTATATATTTCAAGGATGTTGTACCTTGTGAAAGACCCAAAAGACCTCGATTAAAGCACGACCGAATGATTGTCGCCTGACTTGCACATTTTAGGGGACGCCAAAACCATCAAGAACCTCGTCACGCCAGAGGGCGGCACTTTTCACCCTGTGGGTTATGTATAACAGAAGGATGTTATAGAGGCTCGTGTCAGCGTTTGGACCGAGACGAGCCTTCATCTCATATCCGGTGACGCCGAGTGCTCAGCAACTATCATGCGGAAAAGGAACCAAGCCAAGATCCAAGTAGGTACGGTTACAAGTGCCTTGATCCCGACAATAGTCCTCTCCCAGATCTCCACGCTACCCCGTAACCACTCACCCCGACAGTCTTTTCGGCGCGCTGCCGGATAGCCTGTCCCCAGAACCCCAGGGCCGGGAACTGGACACCGCTCCACGTTCTCCTGGTCCTTGGCGTCGGGTATGTGTGTTGCGGAATGGTCTCGTTTTGGATGGTGTAGTGGCGCCGTGTACCTGTCTGGACACGCGAGGCGGGGAGGGAGAGATGTTAATGACCTGGTTAAGAATGGATGTGGCTGGAGCTGAAGGCTAAAAGCTAAAAGCTAAAAGAAGTTAACATGGAAGTGACAGTGCCGCGGTTGGACTATTGAGTTTTCAACAAGGCTGGAAGCTGGGGTTGGTGGAGAAGTGGTTTTTTTTTTTGAGAAGTGAAGGTAAGTCTCACGGTAGCAAGTAATGTTAGAGATGCTGAGTGATAGTTGAAAGTCTTTTTCATTCCTTTAACTAGTTTGACACCAATTCAAGGAAAATCCGCGAGTCTGAGACTTAGAGACAAGAATCACTATTGCTCGTCCAACCTCTCTTGGTTCATATTCTAATATTGTACAGAACTGGTTGCTGACCGTGAAGAGAGAATTTGCACAAAAATCACTTAGGAATGGCTCTCGTTTTGAAGTAATCTCTAGCATTGATATCATTGCATTTCTGCTCTATATAAACAACAACTCCGTTTCCCAGTTTTCCATAAAATGTAATTTCCCTATTCCCACAAAACAGTCCCTTAGTGTTTTACCATCCACCAACGATACCAGCAATAGGCATATCAATACCAGTTGTGTAACTCGCAGTATCGCTGAGGAGATACACATATGCACCACCCAACTCCTGAGGTAAGGCCAATCTTGGCATACCACCATAGTATTTCATCTTGGTCTCCCAATCTGGCTGCTTCTCAACATAGTATGTGAGGGCGGTCTTGACGTAGCCGGGTGAAATACTGTTGACTCTGATGCCGTATTGTGCCCACTCCATAGCAAGTGTGTGGGTCATGTTTCGAACGGCAGCCTTGGTGGCTCCGTATGGTGCTGATGGTGCAGCCTGTTTTTCGTTAGTTCTGTGTTCCTTTTTATACGAGTAAAAAGCTGGGGGAGCTTACTCTGTTTGGTCTGTATGAAGTCATAGAAGCAGTGAAAACAATGGATCCCTTGGTTTTGGTCTTGATGAATGACCTCGCTGCAACGGTAGCGCAGTTCCAGGCACCAAAAACGTTAAGCTTGAACAATTGCTCAACTTGTGCCATGCTGAAATCTAAGGCAGGTAGATGTCTGGTCATACCAGCATTCGAAATCATGCCGTCAAATCGACCGGATTTTGCGAGCACCTCATCAATTGCTTTGGTGACGCTCTCTTCCGAGGTGACATCAACGTGGATATATTCGAATTTTCCAGGGTTCAGTTTTTGGAGAGCATTGAAATCGTCTGAAGGGGCGGAGATATCAAGGGAATAGACACAGGCAGCTCCATTTGCGAGACACACTTCTGCAAGACCGAGACCAATTCCTTGGTTGGCACCAGTAATGGCAATGACCTTCTCGTTCAGGGAGATCTTGTAGTCGAATCCTGGAGGGGGGAGGGTGCTGATGGTGGTTCCCTCTGCTGGTGGTGCTAGTGATCCCATATTGATAGATGTGTGAAGTATTAAGGTGGGCGATGAGGATTTAGGAATTGCGATTGAAGGTTAATGATACTCTGATTTTCAAAGGACTGAATTTGTTTGAAGTGTAAAGTGAAAGATGAGGGAGGAAAGAAGATTCAGTTATACTTACACTACATACCCACCTGGAGATCTTCTCGGCCTTTTTCACAATTCCTTCGGGGAGAAATATAGTTTCTCGTGGCAAGAGTGCGTCTCTGTGACATCGTTCAAATGGATTTGTTCCCCGAGTCGTAATCTGGGGACCAGATAGTGGGGTCTAGCCACAGATTGTACCTATCCAGAGCTCTTGCGTACAATAATGGTGAAGGCCACCGCGTCTCGCGGTGAAGTTCAGTTACCCGTGCCCCGTGTTCTGTTACAATCCATAACATTTTTACCCCATTGAGTTCCATTGCTTCAACAATTGGACATAATATACCGATGTTTCCATCAAGATCATCAAGATGCTGAATTAGCAAGTCTTTTTGAGAAATCTCAAGGTTCTTGGTAGAATTATAAGATCTTCTACAGAGCTCTTGAAGATATCATACACTCTCGGTTGTCAACTACATTTAATCTAACTTCCGCTAGTCTCCTCGCCTCACCCACCTCCGCACTTTTTGCTGCTAGGCCCGACGCGCGCCCCGAGATCTAGCAATTTACATGATTCAGGAATGATCTTAGCTGTGGCAAGCATTACTGGTTTTGTGGAAATCTCCCCATTTTTTGAGTTTTCCACAACCTGGCCTTCGATACGGGGGATGGAGAAAAAGTGGACGAAAACCCCGCGGGATGGGATCTGGAGAGGTCTCACCTTCGTTATGTCCCAGTATTTCCTTAATATTTAAGCAGCTCCCATGTCCTCCCAGAGGTGAATTTTGGAACAATCATCTTCGGTCAATCATTTGCCTTCACTATCGTCGCAATTCAATAGATCTCAATCATGTTGGACTCCAAGCACTACCCTGCAGATTCTTATGAAAATGAAGAGCTCGAGAGAACAAAGAGCGACATTATCGAGAACCAGAATGTCAACGGTTATACCCCAGGGACCGATGAGGAGAAGAAACTCGTGAGAAAGATTGATTTGTTTCTCATGCCAACCATCTTTCTCATGTACCTTCTTTCATATATGGACCGAACCAAGTGAGTATTTCTATGCAACGAAGGATATTTCATGTTCTAACAAAGTCAGCATCGGAAACGCAAAGATCGCAGGAATGGCTGACGACCTCATGCTCGACTCTGCTAAATACTCTGTGGTCCTGGTTGTCTTCTTTGCTGGTTACGTTGCCTGCGAGGTTCCTTCAAAGTAAGTTGCAACCTTGTATACCCACTCCTGACTAGCCTTAACATACTCTACAGTATGCTTCTCACCAAAATTGGACGTCCCTCAATCTTTTTACCTGCTATCATGTTCGTTTGGGGAGGTGTCACTATCGGAATGGGATTCGTCAATAACTACCACGGCCTCATTGCATTCCGTGTTGTTATCGGTTGCCTCGAAGGTACGTTTACATTCTCACCCATCCTGCACCCTTGAAGTGCCTTCACTAACTCAAACACAGCTGGATTCGCACCTGGAGTATTACTTATCCTATCTTCATGGTATAAGAGAGCGGAACAGTCGAGGAGATTTTCAGTTTACATTGGAGCAGCTATTCTCTCTGGAGCATTCGGAGGCTTGATTGCTGGCGGAATTACCGAGGGGCTAGAGGGAAAGCTTGGTATCAGAGGTTGGAGATGGCTCTTCATCGTCGAAGGTGCTTTGACTTCAGCATGGGCTATCTGCGCCTACTTCATCCTCCTCGATTTCCCAGCCAACACTACCAAGTTCACTGCTCGTGAGAGAGAACTTGCCGTTGCAAGAATTCAACACGACTCACTTGCCGTCCGCACAGATGGTCCTGAACTTGGACACGTGAAGGCTTTGGTTCTCGCTCTTCGCAATTGGAGACTCTGGGCATTTACGGTCGGATACATGGTAATTGTTGGCTCATCAACCTTGTCTTACTTCTATCCCACATTGGTCAAGGGACTCGGATACAGCTCGCGCGACGCACAGTACATGACCGTTCCCATTTACATGGTCGCATTTGTTGCAACAGCCTTCACTGGTTACTTCATGGATCGCTTCTCGCACAACCGTGGTTGGGCACTTGCCGGTTGGCTCTCTCTCGCCTTGCTCTGCTCAGCTATCATCTGCGGAGTTTACGACTTCAAGGCTCGTTATGTGCTTCTAGTCTTCATGGCTGCCGGACTCTGGGCATCTAACGCTCTCGCTCTAAGTTACGCTTCAAGCACATTCGGTGCCATGCCCAATGAAACTCGGGCCATTGCTCTTGCTTTCGTTAATGCCCTCGGTAATCTTGCTTCGATCTATGGCGCTTATCTGTTCCCATCGGATCAAGCACCAAAGTACCTCCAAGGCTTCGGTGTTATCACTGGAATGTGTGCACTTGGTATAGTGACATATGTCTTCCTCCAGGTCATGCTTACCCGACGGCCAGTAACCAAGATGGTTCTCTGATAAACCCATTTCTTGATTCATTATATCACTACGTGTTTCACAATGCGAAGATGCTGGAGTTTGGGGTTGTGGCCAGGGAATATCTGGAAAATGGAGTTTGGATTGGAATGTAGAAGTTTGTGTAGATATAGAAACACCAATTCAATCAAGCGAGCGTTTGCGAGCATTTCCATACAAGCCTTATTATATTCATGTCATATTTGTTACATCTCGCTCCCCATCATCCGAATCGATCTTTAACCATTCGTTGTAGAGATTTTCCTTCATCGTAGACATCGGCCATCCGGTCCTTCCCTCGCACAAATTAATAAGTGATATTATTTCATTTCGTTGTTGAAGTTCTTGTACACAGAGGCCGGCTACTTGATGTTAGAGGAAATAGGTCTTTTAGCAAGGTGAAGAATAATTACCTCCATACAAGCACTGTGCCGATACTATTTGGCAACCTTCATCAGTCAGTTCCATGGCTATACCACAGATTACCGCCACGGCTTCTGACAAAGTTTTCTGGGAAATATCAGCATCTGTTTTTTTTATACAACTAGCTTATCAAACTCCTTGGTTCGAATTTTTTCCTTTAGTAAGATAACAATACATAGCCACGAATGGGTTGCAGATAATAGACAAAACATAATTGAGACCATTGAGCAATTCAAAATCTCACGTTTTTTGGATAAGGTGTGACATAACACATTGAGTACTATGGTACAGGTGAAAGTTGTGCTTACCTGAACTTTTAAATATGACTTAAACCCTGGCATTGCAGGTCGATGTAACATAATCAATATGCGGGCAAAATGATATGTTTGAAGCGCAACTCCTTTAAAATGTAAGTGAGGTGAGTCCTATAAACGTTTGAAGCACAAACTGACCGAATTTGGGAGGATGGATCCATATTGGCTGAAATATTTTCCCCGGCTGCGCCTGTAATGTTGGTAGTGGCAGGAATTCAGGAACCAAAAATGACTTCCACCTGTCAAGTCTCGCAAGAAGCGCATCAGCAGCGTCAAGCCTTGCTTGAAGTGCTAAGCCAACCACGTTGTCCGGTTCAGCGCAGTAATTTACCGCTTGTGACAATAAGTAAGACGCGTGATCTGCTAACTCAAGCTGATCAAGTTCTACATAGTCCCTAGGAGGACTCCAAAAGCTGAGACAACGCCTCCGCTCTCGGAACGCTGCCCAGATATCTTGTCGTAACCAAGCCCACCAGCAGGCTTGTCTTATTCCACCTGAGCTCCCATTCACATCTTGTGAGCGCTGGATCCAAAAGACACCCTTGAGATGACGTTGCCAGCCACTATCGGATTCATCGAGCATCTCGTAAGTTGAAATTACTACTGCGGTGGCCAAAAGTTCTTCTGAATGTGCATAGCTGTTATACTGGAGAGCCGTTTGCACGTAATGAAGAGTTTCATAGTAGTATTCGATCGCTAAGTTGGGATCTTCTCCTACACCAGACTCGATTGCGGATCCTTGCCGTGAGAGATGTTGGGCCGAAAGGGCTAATATGGCCTTCATCAGTCCTGTATTGCGAATCTAGTAATATCAGCACAGTGCTCTATCATCAACCGAGATCTCCGACTTACTGCAAGACGTGAAGCATATACAGACCATAGCCTTTTTGGGTCAGATAAATCCAACTAGTGTAGGTCAGTAATGTAATGACGTATTAAAAGGTGTATAAAGTTGACGAACCCAAAGAGAAGCATGATCGACAAAGTTCCTAAAAATAGGTATCTCAAAATCCTTCAGTACTATATCATGATCTAGTTGCCATGAATCTTTTTCTATGCCATTTAGTCGAGCTGACTCATCCTCCACAGCTATTTTGACCGCATTTGGAAATGATAGCCTTTCAGCTTCAAGAGCCCGTGGTGACAAATTCCCAGAAGGAGAAGCGGCACGCGATGCTACTCTAGAAAAGCCTTTGTTTGCATGAACTGCATCAGCAGCAAGGAGGTCAAGCCATCTAATCGAAGCTACATCGGCCGTAAATTGATCCGAATAAACTGTGTTTGAAGGAGAGATCGCATTGACGGCATGGGCCATGCTCTGGTCAGGAGAAGCGAAAGCTACTCCACGTTTCCGGACGTTCTCTTGTCTAGAGTTTCTAGGTCTACCATCGCTCTGGGCCATAAGAGCAGGATCAATAGCATCTGAAATGTTCATCGTATTGCTTTTTGTCTCTTGTTGAGGCGGTATCGAATTGGGCCAGACACAGATCCTATCCGATAGCACACAGCTGCCACATTGAGGAGCTATTTCGTCGCATTTTTTGTGTCTCTTGCGACACGTGATACTATCTTCGGATCAGTATATCTCTCGTGCATTTGATATGAGGCTCTGTACGTACCATCCAGTTTTACACCTAAGGCCCTTGCTTCTCGACTTGCGGGGTGTCTTCTTCTGACCGTTGGTCGTCTCCGAACCTTGCCGGGCGCCAACATTCAGACGAATGCCTGTATCCAAGTCCATTCTGTGACATTCAAACGAGCCCTGGTGTCGTGGTGTTTGGGGACGCTTGAAGTCGACTCGGGGTGGAGGGGCAGGCAATTGGTAAAAGTGCGAGCTGAGCCAGCACAAACAGACTTTGCGTCGTGCCGGCCTCACCACAATAGTGGGAGCAGCGCCATTGACTGATCGATCACCCGTACAAATTTCAAGGTCAAGGGCGGCCCAGGCAATGGTGGGTAGCGAGGGAGCTTGTTCTCCACATCATGGCCTAATTCCCCCAAGTGTCGCGCATCCTGTCTCTCAACGTGCCGAAGCCCGCCATCTTGCCTCGATGCGCGGCAGATGTAGGGCAGGTCGCCCGACTCCCCACATTATATAGCATTGGCGGTATGGTTTTGACTTTTGAGCCTCTTCCCCATGGTCCCATCCAAGCATCCGACCCATCTTCGCCCTGGTGCTTGTTTGCGGCTGCGAGCTTGAAATAGATGTGAAGCCACTCAGGCAGTGGAGTCCAACACGTCCCAAGTATCGTGAAGAACCAAGAACCCCTACCAGGATGAGGATGGGGCAACCTCTCTCGCTTACTTCGTCACTCAGGGTGGGTGCTTAGTCATCCGATCCTATTTAGCCCTGGTGGGTGGTGTTTATCCGCCCATACACCCCGAGTCGAGGGGAAGATGGACATGATTTGACTTCAAAGGGCTTTTGGAAGATTTCAAGGTATAAGGACATCATCGCATGAGCCAATACCACCGACGTCCTTCTTGAAATCACTTCGTTCCTCTCTGAATATCGCGCATTTCCAGTCATGTCCACTAAACACTACTTCCCAGAAGACTCGGTTAACACTCTCGTACCAAGGTACCTGAAATCACTGGTATACGCAAACCCCAATCTTGGTCACAATGAATCAGAAAGGGTCATTTTCAGCAAGTCGTACAATCCAGCACATGTGGCAGTGATCAGTGGAGGAGGAAGTGGTCATGAGCCCTCATGGTCAGGATATGTCGGAAACGGGCTTCTATCCGCAGTTGCTTGTGGTGATATCTTTGCTAGTCCGAGTATGAAGCAGGTGCTTGCGGCAATTGTCGCCACGCCTTCTGATCAGGGGACTATTCTTATGATCACTAATTATACGGGAGATAAACTGCATTTTGGTCTTGCTGCCGAGCGAGCGCTCGCATCTGGATTGTCCAAGAAGGTTGTGGTTCTCCCAGCCACTGATGATGTTTCTATTGGAAAGAGCAAGGCTTCAATCGTGGGAAGACGTGGGATGCCAGGTCACATGATAACCATGAAGATCGTGGGAGCAGCTGCTTCAAAGGGACTGCAATTCGATAGAATAGTTTCTATGGGCAAGGCTTTGAACGGACAACTGGTATCAATTGGTTCTGCTCTTGATCACTGTCACGTTCCGGGACGACAAAACCATGAACACATTCCAGACGATATCTGTGTGGTTGGAGCTGGCATCCACAATGAGCCAGTAAGTAATCCGCTGCCGCACACGTCGGCAAGGACTGACGCGTGACATTAGGGTGCTAAGAAGATATCACCATTTCCTTCCGTAGAGAATTTGATCGCGGAGCTTCTCGCTCTCTTGTGTGATCCTAATGACCCAGAGCGGGCATTCGTCAAGTTCAACAAAAATGATCAAATCGTACTTCTCATAAATAACTATGGCGGCTTGGCCGAACTAGAAATTGGAGCCCTCGCCGACGAGATTCTTATACAACTAGATTCAACCTGGTCGATTAAACCAGTGAAGATGTACTCTGGTGTATTTGAGTCATCACTGAACGGTCCCGGTTTCTCAATATCGCTCTGCAATCTTACAGTAGCCGCCGGAGAATGTAGCTCAACACCACTAGAATTCTTAGATCTTCTCAACGCTCCCACCACAGCTATCGCATGGCCAAACACTTCACAAATTAACGCAGATACCCCCCGAACACCACCTACTCCTCAGGCCACGATTGTTACTAGACCAGAGATCTCCGACTCCGAAGACATCAAAAGTAAATGAGCTATTGCCCTTCTTTTAAATTCCCTGTACTAATGATAGCCCAGTCAATCCCACGCTCCTCCAGAACATAATAAGAAAAAGCTGTGATCGCGCTATAGCTGCCGAGCCCAACCTTACTAAATGGGATATGGTTATGGGCGATGGTGACTGCGGCGAGGCCGTTGAAGGTGTTTCCAGAGCCATTCTCAAAGACATATCCACAACAACGGAGAAAGGCTCGCTTTTTGAGCTTTTATACTCCACCATTGATAAGGTTGATGATATGGGAGGTACTCTTGGTGCCATTTTCGGAATCTTTCTTTCGGCCTTAGCAACGTCGTTACGAACTGCTTCAAAGGAAGCACCAGACTACGCAGCTGCAACAGCAGCGGCAACGACAGCTTTGAAACAGTACACGGGGGCCAGAGAAGGGGATAGGACGGTCATGGATGTTTTACTACCTTTTGCTACAGCATTTGAGAAGACGAAGAATTTTGCGAACGCAGTAGAGGTAGCGAAAGAGAAAGCAGAAGCTACCAGATATTTAAAGCCAAAGTTCGGCAGAGCAAGTTATGTAGGTGCCGGGGGCAAGGAGCAAGAACTACCAGACCCAGGAGCGTGGGCATTATTTGAGCTGTTGCAAGGGATGCTGGATGGGATGAATTGAGGAGGAAGCGTTGTAACGTGTTAGTTTAGATGATTAGATATTAGCGCCAATAGAATAAAATAGAAATAGAGTTGCCTACATAGCAGTACAAATATGTAACAATATCCTGTGCATAGCTTTCGGAGGATGTAATGAGGGCGGCATACATTACAATAGTCGCAAGACCAAAACCATCACCAAGATTCCATGACCTTAATTACGAGAGTTATAGATCAGCACAGCTAGCCTCAATTTGAGTGTCCAATATATCTCGAAAGTACGAGGAGCTTAAAAATCTTAGATATCAAGCAATAAACTACCATAATATGCAACCTGACCATAATACCACTCTGGCTCTGTTCTTGAAGCAAAACACATTTGCAACTGAAGATGTTCAATTCATGTTGACATACGCAGCCATAGCTTCGTCAAATACTATTATTTAAAGCCGCTTCAACAGCCGACTCTTTCATCCACTTGCCAGCTTAGTAGGTAAGTGGGAGCTGTCACGAGATTGCCGGACCTGGTGGACGGACACTGTGGACAGAATTGTGGCTCGGGCGGGGAAACTTCACGATTATTGTGGCACTGAGCCTCGAAGCGCGCTGCCGCAATGGAACATGCTCCTCGGGTTTTGACCTCGTCTCGGGCTTTCCAGCCTCCATAGAACTCAACACCATCAAACTCGCAGAGGAGAGAGGAGAGAGCACAGCCGCGAGCCCGTAGTGATTGCCATCCACTCATGTAGGAACGCGGAGGATTGCCTTCACCCATGCCAACGACGAATCCCCCCGCCGGCCCCACCATTGACTTCTTCCACGAAACCCCTCCTCTCCTCTCCAGCTTTATAACAAATTTAAGTCGAACCATAGTTAAAATTCTACACGCAAAACCTCGAGCAGAAACACCTCTTCACATCTAATCCAAGGCACCTATCCTTTTTAAATTCTTTGAAAATGCCAGGACTTCGCATTGCACTTGGTGGCGACGATGCCGGTTTTGAATATAAAGCTCAAATCACTAAAGATCTTGAAGCCGATCCCCGCGTTGCCTCCGTCGTGGATGTTGGACCCAAAACTGCCACCGACAAGACCGCATATCCTCATTTTGCAGTCGACGCTGCGAAGTTGGTTGCGAGCGGGGAGGTGGATCGCGCATTATTGATCTGTGGTACGGGAATGGGTGTTGCCATCAGTGCAAATAAGGTGACGGGCGTGCGAGCCGTGACGGCGCATGACAGTTTCAGTGTCGAGAGAGCGGTTTTGAGTAATGACGCCCAGGTATTATGTTTAGGACAGCGGGTTATTGGTATTGAGCTCGCAAGACGGCTGGTGAAGGAGTGGGTTGGATATACCTTTGATCCTGTAGGTTCTGTCTTGGTGTTGACTTGAAAGGAACTGAACTGACGTGTACTAGAAATCCGCCTCTGCCGCGAAGGTGCAAGCGATCAATGATTATGACCTGAAGAACTAGGAATAGGCTTTACATTAGAATTTGGAGAAGCGATCAGTTAATGTTCATTTATACACGCATAAATAAGGAAACCCGGGAAGCAAATAGCATAGATACAAGAGAACAAGCCACAAGCGTCCTGTTATCCAGGACAGCTCGACGATGGGAAAATAAAAGCAAATTAATCACCAAGAAAAATAGCCAGCGCAGTGAATTCCGCTTTATTTGTCAGAGGTTACTCTAGCGTCTACAATTGCAAGTGAGATCGGTAGAGATTCTTTGGCTGCAACTTTACAGGCTACACATGCTATAAGCAGCTCGTGAATCCGTTTATTTCTAACTTTTGGAACGACCAAGTAAGTTACTAGAACTAGACGTTGAAATTTCTAAAGACTAGATCCTAATCAGGAGCTACAATTAATAGTAAGTTTAAATAACTAAATCGAGTTAATTGAGAATTCCATATAAAACATCTACGTCATGTATTCCTGCATTTCAAAGTTCAGCATACGAGATTCTGTCCACCAAAAGCTGCTTATAATTGACTTAGAAGCTTCAGTATCTAAGGGAAAACGAATTTAGCCGTAAATCTACATCATATTTCAATACCTCCTTCACTATAAATCAATTCCAAGTCACTACTGAATAAGTACACAGCGCTAATGTTTTGATACCAAAAAGCCCCTTTTCCATGGAGGGGCAATAAGCGAGATCGAATCCTTGCAACAATTTAGTGCGGGGCAGGAAATATTCTGGTAGCTATCAACTAATGACTCACTATTGGTATTGCAACACTCCTTTACAACTCGAGGCTGCCTTAACACTCACTCGAAATTATGTCCAAAGTGTATCTTCTGGATTATGTGGCAGGGAACGTACGCAGCTTGGTCAATGCCATCGAGAAGGTGGGGTATACCGTGGAATGGATAAGGTCACCAGAAGATGTCGTGAAGGCCGATGTAAGTCGCTCTCTCTTTGATGACACTAATAGGGTGTCATATACAATTGGGATGCTTGTGTGTTAACCAGTCTTTCCTGTAGAAATTGATACTCCCAGGCGTGGGGCACTTCGGCCACTGCATGACCCAGCTTGCCGCTGCGAAATACCTCCCCGCGATAAGAAAGCATATCGAATCCGGCAAACCTTTCATGGCAATATGTGTTGGTCTGCAAGTTCTTTTTGAGGGCTCCGCAGAAGACTCAATCGTGCCTGGAATTGGCATAATCAAAGGCAGGCTCGATCGATTTGACTCGACCTCGAAATCTGTACCCCATATTGGTTGGAATAGTGCAAATACAACAGAAAAAGAGGTATATGGACTACGGCCGAGCTCAAAGTACTATTACGTTCACTCGTACAATATTCCTTATCGGAAGGGAGAGCTGGAAAGCCAGGGCTGGACTGTGGCAACCGCGAGATATGGCGATGAAGAATTTGTTGGGGCGGTTGCGAAAGAAAATATACTGGCTACACAATTCCATCCGGAAAAGAGTGGCGTTGCTGGATTGAGAGTACTGAAAGCATTTTTGGACGGAAATTTCAAGGGCAGCCAAGATAGTGGCGCGAGTGCAGCAATAAAAGAAGTGAAAGAAGGTCTCACGAGAAGGGTAATCGCGTGTCTAGATGTGCGGACCAATGATCAAGGTGATCTTGTTGTCACAAAAGGAGACCAATATGATGTTAGAGAAAAAACTTCTGGAGGCAACGTCCGGAACCTTGGAAAACCAGTGGAAATGGCACAAAAGTACTACGAGCAGGGTGCTGATGAGGTCACATTCCTCAACATCACAAGTTTTCGGGATTGCCCAATAGCAGACTTACCAATGCTGGAAATTTTGCGCAAAACATCGGAAACCGTCTTTGTGCCATTGACGATTGGTGGTGGTATAAGAGATACAACAGACACCGATGGCACAAAAGTCTCAGCGTTAGAGATTGCCACGATGTACTTCAAAAGCGGTGCTGACAAGGTGTCAATTGGATCCGATGCGGTGATTGCTGCAGAAGAGTACTATGCTGCCGGAAAGAAGCTATCTGGCTCTACTGCCATTGAGCAGATATCAAAAGCATATGGAAACCAAGCTGTTGTGGTTAGTGTTGACCCAAAGCGAGTATATGTCTCGAAGCAAGAGGAAACAAAACACAACACTATACAAACTAAGTTCCCTGGTCCGAATGGAGAAACCACTTGCTGGTATGCCTGTACAATTAAGGGGGGACGAGAAACCCGAGACATGGATGTTGTGGAATTGGCCACCGCATGTGAAGCTATGGGGACAGGAGAGATTCTGCTCAATTGCATTGACAAGGATGGTACCAATAGCGGATTTGATCTTGAGCTTATTGATCAAGTGAAGGGCGCAATCACTATACCTGTGATTGCTTCAAGTGGAGCAGGAAACCCAGCACATTTCGAAGAAGTCTTCGCCAAGACCAAGACAGATGCTGCTCTTGGTGCAGGAATGTTCCACAGAGGCGAATATACAGTGAAGCAGGTAAAGGACTTCCTTGGAGACAAGGGCTTAATAGTTAGACAATTTGAGAGTGAGCTATAAATTTATAAGCTTTTGCTATCATCTGCGTAACATGCATACCCGTAATTCTGCATTTGTCAGCCCGGTCTTAAGCCGGTGTTAATGATGAATTCAATGTGCTGTTCCTATTCCCAGCTATATGCCTCACTAACCAACAATGAACTAAGCTGAAGAAAAAAATGGCATCAAACATTCTTGTTCTGGGAGCAGGCGAGCTTGGTCTCTCTATGCTCAGTGCCCTCGCATACAAAAAGCCTGCCCACACAAAAGTAACTGTCTTTTTACGTCCCGACACTATCAAGTCACCCTCTGCTGCAAAAGCCACTGAGCATGCCCATCTCCGTTCTCTTAACATCTCTTTGCTTGCGGGGGACATAGCAACATCCTCAATCTCGGAGCTGGCAATACAATTCAAGCCCTACGACCTTGTTATTTCTTGTTTGGGTTACGCATCCGGTCCAGGCTCCCAGATCAAGATCGCCCAGGCAGTTTTGCAAGCCGGCGTTGAGAGATTTATCCCATGGCAGTTTGGGATTGACTACGACCTCATCGGGCGCGGCAGCGCTCAAGATCTCTTTGACGAGCAACTCGATATCCGTGATCTCTTGCGCGCCCAGGAGAAGACGGAATGGATCATCGTGAGCACGGGCTTGTTCACAAGCTTCTTGTTCGAGTCTTTCTTCGGTGTCGTGGATCTTACTGCGACCCCATCTGTAGTACGTGCTCTAGGCTCTTGGGATGAACAGGTCACGGTCACGACACCCGAGGATATTGGTAGGCTGACGGCTGAAATTGTGTTTACGGAGCCGAGGGTCAGGAATGAGGTTGTGTTTATCGCGGGTGAGACGATTAGTTATAGAGCTTTGGCGAACTTGGTGGAGGAGGTCCTAGGAACGGAGATTAGGAGGGAGGAATGGAGTAGTGATATGATGAAAGAGAGTTTGAGAAAGGATCCTGAGGATGTAGTGAAGAAGTATCGTGCTGTTTTTGCAGCTGGGAAAGGCGTGGCGTGGGGAATGGAGAAGACGTTCAACTTTAAGAAAGGTATTCAGGTGGAGGATATAAGGAGCTGGATGCACAAGAATGTTAGGAAGGGTAAATGAGAAACTTTATACTGCTACTGAAGCCTTAATTCATATGAGGAGCTTTAATATTGTTTGTTTTGAAATAAATCTTTTGAAATTCTAAGCTTTACTCGAGAACGCATACATTAAAAAAGAAAACCACATATCAATCTTACCCGTATTTGAGCCTTTCAACTTCCATCTCTAGATTATATATATGTTAGAGAATCCTGTCCAGCAGACTCAAGACTTAAAAATACGGCCAGTTGTATATTGTTCATTAAGCCATTTTTGAGGTATCGCTTTATTCAAACTTCCCCTTTCTCGTAAAGTCTAGCACATCAAACCTGCTTTAGAAGGTTAATAATAAGACTGCCCACTGAGTTCGAATGAAAAGTGCACATCGTACAACTGTCATTCCTCTGCTTTTTTGCTTTCTTATAGCGCTTCTTCCGATGCTTTAGGGTAAAGAGGTGAGATTTGAAGATTACAGATCTTTTTATGATGCATAATATTTGAGATCATGAAATGTGATTTATCACAGATACTTAGATATTATGTAGAGCGACAGGACCGCTCTGTAGAAAACTACAGCCAATTTTAAACACATCTCTATCTCTCAAATATTATAATGATAGTCTGATTAATTGATATTATCATTGCCTTTCTCGAGAATCAGGGGAAGCCTCGCTTAACACATCACGTGCTTGGCTTCCATCAACCTTCTACCTACGTTTTGATTGGAGGGAAATCAGTGCTTCATCAGACGAAGAATCATCTCAATGCTGACCATCTCCCAGGTCTTCTCATCTTGTTCCTCATGTTTTCAGTATCTACCAAGCTTAGGTGGAGCATGATCCCACTACAACCTTCCCTCGTGTCACCCACGGTTGCATCAGCAAAGTCCTTACCGCCGCTGGGGCGAAAAGCTCTTCGTAGGTCTCCTACTGCAACGCACCCAAACCTCACTCCATCCCACCCACCAAATATTCTCAAACTCTCTGCATTCGAGCGGCTCGAAAATCACACCCTCGAGACTCGATTTTGCGGTGCACATGATTACGCCAGAACTATGCCTAATCATGATGCCTTGAATATTGGGTTACTTCTTACCCGTCTGCACTATTCTAAGCATTTCGAAACAAGAAGTGGGAAATTTTTATAACTCATTAGCTATACCTCCGCGTATGCAACATGCCATTCCATTCCCTATATCTCGCGTAACTATACCTCAATTCTGCGCGACCTTCTTTTCCTGGGCTTGAGAGAATCTATTCTATCAACTATATAGCTTATGTGACTAAATTTGAAGTCGCACGAACTGTGTTTTGAATCAGGTAGATGTAGATTATTCGCCGGTTCGGCTAACTGTCTGACGCTGTCGCAACTCTGTAAGTAATACCGGCGGCTGGCAGACCTGTAAGACTTACTCCGCCTCGGGAAAGGCGAGCATGGAGTGGATGCTACGGTAACACAAATCTACGGTTCTGTGTTTCGTAAGGAGAGAAACGGGTAACGATCAAATGATCAGCCGGCTGTGCCACGAGGCTGCTACAGATTTATTCTTTGCCTCTGGCTTGCATTTTACAACGCGAGTATTGCGTGTTGGGAGGTGGAATTCCATATGTTCCGGAATATTACGTCGATGACATGTTGCGAGGTTACATCCTCCACCGTTTATTGTTAGTTTGGTTGTTTCTGAGACTAAGGAGATATTCGGTGGGATTTTGTGCTAGAGGCTTGGGGTGAATGTTTTCAGATTCCGGATAATATATTGATGCAGAAAATAGCTGCAGGAACGTGGTCCTGCATCACTTGGCACTTGTGACAAAATATTTACGGAAATGTGTTTGCAAATTTTAATTGGAGCATTGCGGGAACTGGTGCTAATATTGCACTAGAAGGGCTTAGCTAGCAAGCTGCGAGTCCCTTGATAACCGGTTTGAAGGGCCAAAATATATGGTTCGAAAAGGCACAATTTATTTGTCTTTACTGAGATCTTTTTCCACCATTCCTCTGCAGATTGGATGATAAAAGTCCTTGTTCTTCTCGAATGTCTGTATTTATTAATGTTAACAATAGTCTTGGGAGCTCTAGTAAAGAAGTTGCAAAACCAAGAGACGAGGACATTGTTGCTAATAAAATGCTTACCTGTTCAGCTAACTTCCGGTCCACTTTCAAAAGGGCCCTGTATAGCGGTCTAACAAACTAAATTCGAATAAGATTAGTGATTGATAAATAAAAGCGAATAGGAAGATGACGAATGGAAAGGACGTCATATGCTCTTGAAGCGGGAAAAGTAAAAGACTATCTTTTAGAAATGGCTCAGTAGTGACGCACCTTCATTCTTCCGACCTTGCCCAATAACTCTGTCGTGGGTTTGTAGACAGTCTCATCCTTCGCCGCCAGCCCGATACCGAAATACCTCGCCAACAACTCGACGTTCTGGGATTCAGTGAGGGAATAGGTGGATCCAAGAATTTTAGACTGAGAGGGAGAAAGCGGCGTTTTGTTGAGTTGGATTGTTTCAAGTAAGACAACGATCTGATTGGCTGTAAGGCCTTCAATGTCTGATGCTTTGGGCTTGTAGTCCTAATTTGGCGTTAAATACACGTGAGATTCAAATGGGGTGTGGTAATACCTTGTTTTCCCACTTCTTGGCCAAAGAATAGCATACATCTACCATGCTAGTATCAAATTCAGGCTTAGGTGGTAATCCCGGTTGGTAGAACCACTTGTCCCAGTCTATCGTTTCAAGTGCGGCAGAAGCTTCTTTATCAGCGGCGAAGAATTCAAGCAGGGTTGTCTTGAACTCGTAAGAATCAAGCGACTTCTTGCTCCAGGTCTGGAAATAGTAAGGAATGAACTTGTCCCAAGTAGGTTTGCCAACTAGCTTTTCGAGGTAGTACAGAAAGTGAAATCCCTGCCTGTGTTAACTACATACTTATGATAATAGGGAATGTTGTGGACCTTTTCATATGGGATTGAGCTGAATGCATCATCAGGATCCTTGCCCTTGAGATCAACTACTAGTTTGGTAAATTCATGATCGTCTCCGTACATATTAACTGAATCCACTATGCACTTATTAGACTAGTTAAAGTGTGAGTTCGGTAGCAGAATTACCAAGGGCCTTCCATCCAATGATCGCACTGAAGTCTCTGTGAGACTCGCCATGCACAGCGGCTTGAATGCGTCTCTCTAAATAAACGGTCCATCCTTCGTTAAGCCAACTAAAAAGGGTGTCAAAAGCATGCAACAAAAGTGAAAATGCAGAGTCGGCTTACAAGTGCTCCCAACTTGCGTTGCTGACCAAGTTGCCGCTCCAGCTGTGGCTCAACTCATGTGCAATAACGTCAATATTTTCTCGATCACCACTGATAATTGTAGGAGTGGCATAAGTGAAGACAGGGTTTTCCATTCCCCCATAGGGAAAACTGGGAGGTAGTACCAGTACATTGTATTGAGTCCATGGATAGGTAAAGATCAGCTTCTCAGCGACTTCAATAAATTTCTCGGTATCCGCTTCAAGTTCCCATTTCGCGGCAGCCAGTTCCTCTGGGCCTGTAGAAACAAGCGAACGTGGGCCGATGGATGCGGTTGCGATATCGCCAGAAGCAAGAGCAAACAGATAAGATGGCATTGGGATCTCCTGAAAGAACGAGTATAGAAGAGTTCCAGCTTCGCCATTTTCGCCATGCACAAAGGCTGATGCTCCACGCGAGAGGCCACTGGCGATGACTGGAAGGGGGGAACGAATGCGGAAATCATAGGTACTCTTGACATCTGGGGTATCCTGGCAAGGGAAAATAGATCTACTGTGAATTGCCTGACACTGGGAAAACATGTACGGAAACTTCCCGTTCGATGTCTGGGCTGGCGAGAACCATTGTAATGCAGTGCACTTGTCTGTGGTGGAAAGCGTAACATTGACGGAGAGTATAGAGCCTTTAGCCACTCCACCCGGAATCAAGATGGCCAGAGGGGATCCATAGGGTTCGGATCTGTCTTTTACTTCCCAGGAAGAGGTTTTGGTGCCATTGATAGTTATTTTCTGCACGTCAACGAAACTGGTATCAAGGATGATTTCTTCCGAAGCCTTCTCAGTAAGAGATTCCAATTCCAAAGTCACCTTGATAAGTATGTCAGATCAAGTGATGGTCCCATTTGCAGGGTGTGAAGTAAGATCGCAATATTTGAAGAGCTCAAACTAGAAAGAGACTTACTGTTCCATGCAGGCGTTGTTTCTTAAAATCAATCACCAGGTCAGCAATAGTGTGTTTCGTCTTCCAGTAATTATAGTTCGACACCGTATTAGGATCACGTGGCGCTCCAGTAGGAGTGTTCATAGTGGTCAAGCCCTTTGCGAAAGATGGTGGCGCGATTCTTGGGTTGATTCGGGTCATCCGAGGTATGATTAGTAGTCCAGTTCTCAACGTTGAGAATGATACTGTCATGGAATTCTTGTCTATGCAGGTTGTGCCGCTTGTTCAAAATAGACGATGCGTTGGATAAATCTGCGGTTTACTCGAGAAAGAGCTACTTCTAGTGCGTGATGTTGTGTATGTAGCTGCTTAAACGAGCCTAGCGCAACAGTGAAATTTACGTTTGGATTGCTTTATTTGCCTGGAATATCAGTCAGTAAACTGTCTTGAGTGGCATCAGATTCATGTTTATTAAGAGCATTTCAAAATGGAACTGCATCTCGTCTGTAACAATGCGGTAGTGTCAATCAAGCGATCCATTCAGTCCAATTCGCTAACGCAGCATTTTTTTTCGAGGTATTTCTCATTCCTAACTACCACTCACAGCTCGTCCTATCCCCGTTCCTACGCCGCAAACCACAGTCACGATTTTGAACGACGCATGTTCTCAAAGAAAGAAACGAGTTGCATACTGATGATAGACTTAGCACACACTTTGGTGTTCCGTAAGTAGTAGTTCTGTGGAACAAGTGCGGCGGGGTGTTTCAAATCTTTCTAGACGACCGTGGCAGCCCGTTGTGCAGAAGCCCCTCGCAGCAATGTTTTTTTAATGGATGGTTTACGGCGCTATCTATCAAGAAGCTTCTTAGTTGTTTGCCATTCATTCCATCGTCGAAGCTGCCGTGCCCTTGAAACTGTTCTGCCGCTTCTTCTGATGGCGAGAGGAATGAAGCCCAAGTTGTGGGAGCCCGTGCTGTCGTAAAGCGCAAAGGGAAACGATTATCTTACTGTTCAGCCCACCTTATCACAGCCGCGTTCATCTCACCTATCTGACTTAAAAAGAATCAATTGAAGTCTTCCACTCCTTGGCAGTCAGCATTTGAGACCCGTTCGTCTGATGTTCCGATGTGTCACGATAAAAGGGGGTGGTTGGTATTCTCCGTCCTTGAGAACTCTGTAAATTGGAAGAGGACGAGGTAGCATTCGCTTATGAGGCAGTGGCTTCAGACTTCAGAAATAGAAAGCCTCGTGGCAATTATCCCGAAGCTCATAAGAGAAACAAGATTATGGGACAGGTGAGCGGGAGAAGAGCTTGTGTTGGGTTAGAAGAAATTCTGGGTAGTCTGATGTGCGGAATGTACACCACGTCCTCAGCAACCTCTGGGTGTCATTTTCCTACCCTAACCCCCCCTCGCTCAAAGGAGTTCTCTCCCATAACCCGGGAGTGGTATTCTCGGTGGGGCTATTTTCTTTTCCTTGTCACTCGTCCGAGGAATACGATGGATAAGAGGGGCCGAGTTCGACCATGCCAGGCAATCCATCTGAGTCCGAAATAGCCGACTCCCGAAGCTCTGGAACTTTCTCAGTGTTTGAAAGTTTCATCATAGGGAGATGACGATGAGGTTATGTCGTCAACAATGCTAGGAACTGATAATCAAAGATCGGAGATTGATGTCACCGTCAACCTTCTGAAACTTGGACATGTTGATGTGATATCACTGTACAAGATATATTTACCGTGCAAGTGGTGATCGTTAGGACATGGGGATGAGTCTGGCTGGCCAGACTCAAGAGTCAGTGCTCCTGGAGAGAATGAAACCGTGACCTGGTTGAGTGCAATCGTGGAGGTTGCGGGAGAGTGTTGCTGGGTTTGACCTGGGAACAAATCGTCCTCCCGTCTTGCGGTACAGTAGCACAATCAGTAGGGAGCACTCGCACTTTACGGCCTCAAGCGTAAAGCAAAATCTGAACAATAATTTCCGGTGGGCTATGACTCCAATTTGCTATCATACATTCTCAAATTGTACGTTCAAGCACAGATCTTCAAGTGCCGGGCGTTGCTCAAAATCCTAAAGTCCCCCCAGAAATCCTCGAGCGCCAATAAAATTCGTCAAACATATGAAATGATTGTCACTCCTAGTAACTGTTTAAAAAACCAATGAAGAAAGGATGCACACTGAGTTGAGAGAATGGAAGAATTTTGTTATGGTGGGAGGATTGATTATTGCCGGTGTCTCTTTCTGTCTCGTACCATACATGGTTTGCGCATCGGGCATTTCTTCGAGTTTGGTTTCGAACGTGGGACTTGGCTCCAGTTGCACTCCCTTGCTCGCAGAGGAATGTGTAGCCCTATATTTCAATCTCTATGCTAACGCTCGATGGCGACTATAGGCAAGGAATGACCCTGCGTATGTGGGGTTTCCGAGGGTCGTGTGTCCTGGGATCTTTGCAGATATGGGTCAGTGCGAAACAACTACGTTCCGCAGGGACTTTGACTTGGTGGTGTGATGAGTATCTTCCAAACCTCCTCTGTGATCAAAATGCGATATGGACATTAGGTTGGGATCTTTGACATTGTGCTCAGTAGCAATACAACTGTGCTTATCTGTGGGACTGTATGCTCTTTGAAATTGCGCTTCATCAAAGCAAAGTTTTCATGCAGCAGTGATAGGCATTCCAAGAGCTAAACTTGATTCACAACGTCGTGGTTATGTACGAAAAATAATCATGAGCACACTCTCCGCCCGATTCCTAGAGTCCAAGCAGCCGCCTCTCAGTCCAAAATAAACACCACACGTTCTTGTAGTCAGTGCAGAATTGACTAATCCTATTCGGAAGATTTTGGAGTCAGCCGTAATTGACTGTAAAGCCAGATCTAATCACAAGATGCCTTACTCACTTCATTCAATAGCGCGAGAAGGACGAAGAAGATACCCCTCCATTCTTGGGTTACTGAAGCTGGTAGCATAGATCATCATTGCAAAATCATTCGCCATAAATAAGGGATAAGGATTCCAGCAAGTCTTGGAAGATCAATGCGTGCAGCTCATAGAGCTGCAGAAACTTTACTCCTGCATGGTATCTGTTTATCTGTAAATCGAAACAAGATGGTGCTGCGACTCTATATTGCAATTAGAGCTGCAAAGCAACATACCCCGGAGAAAGGGAGAAGCCCCAACGGCAGCTAGATTGATCACGAGCAGAGTGTTGGATGCATGAAATGTTCCGTATGAACGGTTAGATGCACGACTCGATCGTTCGACTAACTCTACAGCGAGATGGAGCGTCTCTTCCACCATGTGGCGGTTGAAACCCAGTGTAGATTCAATCACTTTTTCATGATATAAATGAAGCAGACCTGTGTGTCCTATTGCCCAATTGCCCCACCTGCCCCTCACTTCACTGCCGATTGATTGTCTTGAGGGTCGTTGTTGTATCACACCGCATGGTGCTGTCAACCCCCAGGCAGACTTAATTGTGATTGTTATGTTTCGGGGCACTCATACCGGCCTCCTCCTCGAATTGTTCTTTTCCAAGCGATCAATCAAAAGGTCCGGAAATTGTAGAATTTCTGGAGCTGCGATGCTATCTAGATTCATGCTATTAGCTATAGCGGCTTCACCTATACTGCGACGAGGACGTAGATACGGACCTCCCCCATACCACGGCGGTACTATTTAGTACGACCGCTCCTCGCTCTGGGCATCACCCATATTGAGCGGGCCATATGATCTACGAGCCACCGCGAGCACCCACGTGGCCGGGGTGCCGGAAGAACTACGAGCTGTCCGAGGCAAGACTGATGCTCGCTAATTTCCAAACAAGACACCAATGAGCAAATGTATTTCTGGAAACATCTTTGGACGGAACCCTCTGTCGGGACCAGAGGTACTGAAAAAACAAGATACCGCGTGTTTCGAGACCACTGTGGTTTGGAGACGGCCAGCACCGGGTACAGAAACCCTGTCTGAGCACAGACGATTGCGGTAATCTATATCAAGATAGGTAAATCCTCCGGTGCCTTGATATGTGCAGCTCTTGACTGTGGTGCATGAAATGTACTGTAATGTACCACTCATTCTGGTGCTTTCGAAACTATGGAACCTTTTGGCAGCCCAGATTACACCGTACCGTTACGAGAAGGGGAAAGAAAGCCTCGATCAATATCCCGACCTGGGAACGATTTGCTTTTTCCAAATACCCAGCTAAATATGACATTTTCGGATGTACATAAATATTCCCGTGAAGCTGAATCTCAAATATGGTGAAGATGGCTTGCTTTCTTCCAGGCGATTCAGGAGGTGGTCATGGGAAAATTGACGAATTATCAACTCTTGTTTGGCATTGATTTCCGGTTCTGCTTGGCTGATTCACACCCAAAATGTGTACCACGAGCGCCCCTATCGTAAACTCCCTCCCAACTCCCCCATAAAATTTAGGTTGCCAAACAGCCTCTTAGTGTTTGGTGCCCGATAGATGTCAGGAGACACTTAGATAGGGCCTTAAATATTTAGCAGAGCTGAAAGACGGTTGAGTAGCAATTCACTATACCAAGATAAGCTTTCCTTATTTTAGCGGAGTTTCGTGATGCTGCTCTAGTGGTGACTGTTCATTACATTCTATCTTAGTTCTGGCAGAAGGGCCGCTATAAATGCTTAGCTGTTTAAGCTTTGTAGACGGCAGAAATGGTAAATTGTGAGTATAATGAGCAGATATTACAGAGCATAGGTTACTTAATAAGCCACCTGACGGGAGATATGCGGCCCTAAGAGAGTATACAGAGTGTGATATTGAGGAGTTTTGATTTGTGATAACCTACCACTAAACATAGAAAACACAGCTTGATCTCATTGGCCGCTTTGACATTCAGATCCCGCTGCCAGGCCACAGGAAATAAAACAGCCAACATTTTATAGCGTACATTAAACCCCAATAGGTTTAGCGTTTTCCAACTTAAAATCGACATCCGTGCCACCATCTGTGCAACAAGCAGTCGAGTTTGCTACAAAGGTAGAATACGTAAGTCGCCACGGAGCATAGCTTACACCCCCATTAGGTGCATTTGGGAGGATCTCACCCAGGTGGTACCCTCTGAGAAAATGTAGCAATTCGGATGGGTAGCAATACTGATTGTATATTGCTGACTACTTATGCAGTGCATGTATCCATATATGCAGGAGACAGTTTCGCTTAATGGTAACCTAGCATCACAAACTGTTCCCCGTGCACGGTGCGCACGAGGATCTCCTGGCTTGTCTGTTTTAAACCTTGCCCCGGAGTGTACTTCCTCAGATGGGTCAAGCGGTTTCGAAAGGTTCCTTCACACCTTTCACCAGGCAGCCTAGCACCGCACCGCCTCGCTTGCCGTTGAACGGTTGAGCACAAACCCTTGCTCGCCCCTCAGTCCATTCTGACCGTGTCTCAGACGCCACAGTGTTCATGTTTCCTCGAGGCTTGCCCCCTATCCATGTACTAGCAGACAAGGGAGCTTCTATTAAGATACTTAGTTCTCTCCCGCGAGCCTGGCGTTGGTTCATAAGTTTTACTCACATAAGTATTCTTCGTCCCGGCTCTTCTATCGTCATTGCATATATCCATACGGACCGAGTTCAGATATATCTGCTCTGGCTCCCCATTCGTTCTTTACTTGCCAGTGATTGAGGTGCAGCCCTGTCTTTACTTCAGATTTAACGTTCTCCTGGTTGAGAATTAGATATCCTTGAGGGATACTATGGCTCATATTGCCGATTTCATCGTAGATGCTACAACCAGTGTGGGCATGAATAACTACATAGCCAGAGAGCTTTCACCCAGTTCCAGCCATGACACAGTACGTTCTCAGAAGTCATAACTTTCAAATATCAATGCTCATCAAAAATTAGGGAAAGGAAACACCAACAGAGGAAAAAGAAAAATTTGTTTGGAGAATGCATCAGCCTCACGAACCACGCAAGTACCAGTTATTCCCCACCAAGGAGAACCTGTCCATAAAGGCTGGACGGAAGAGCCCCGACCAGGAGAGCAATCAATCGACAGCAGCTGGACAGACTGGAGGAGAAAAGGATCGAGTAACAGCTGGAACAGCATCCCGACCCAAACCAAAAGAAGGACAGACCCTGATTCGCCGTCGAAAAGTCAGCATTCCGGAACTTGGCCCCATGACGACTGTTCAAGAGATCGCTATGGATTCTCGTGAGTCTGCTACATCGAATATTTTTATGTCCAAAGCTAATGATTGGTAGCAACAATACCCGGCCGCCCGCCCATGCACGAGCGTTCGATAAGTGCGCCAGGGAACAGCTGGAGACAGCACATATTCGGCGAGAGTATGCTGTCTTTAGTAGCTGGACCATCGTTTGATGAGAGTGCAGAGCTCTCCATTTTAGGAGCAAAGGATCAAAGCAAGGAGGGAACTAGCCAAAACATCTCGAGACCGACAACTCCACCGAAACAGCCATTATCACCAAAGGTTTTGGCACCACTTGTTATCCCATCCACCTCGGCACCAACACCGAAATTGTCACATCAGTTGTCAAGCCATCGGCTTAGATCTAGCACCCTACCACCCGAGGTTCCACCAAAGAGTGCAAGAATGCTGGAGAATTCTCCATATACAAGACCATCTCCATACACCCCGTTCTCAGCCTCTACGTTGTCCGCAACATCCACAGCTCCTACATCCGTATCAAACACCCCACTGATAATGACTGCACCCCTCTCAATCCCAGCCTCCGCATCAGACGCACGATCATCATCACCCAGGCCTTGGAATTCAGGCGGCAAGCCAGCATCTCATGGACGAAATCAATCTGAGTCTTGTCAAAGAAATGATTACCATCCAACAGGTCACCGAAGACATGAATCCGAAGCTTCTATCATGGACCGCGGCCGGCCCAAAAGACGTCAAGATGGCAGCCCAATGAAGCGCATTCCATCAGTGAAGGAATCACCAGCGGATGAACAAAGGGCTTTTGAGACGCTACCTCAAGGTGTCCGGCCTAAGGACATCAGGGGCCAGATGACGTCCCAAGAGATGGAAGTCATAAGGAAGCAAGCTCTTGGACAAGCTTCTCGGTTCGAGATCCTCACTTCTCGGGACGTCGATAATCTTTCTCGGGTAAGCCTTCTTCACCTCCTCGTAAATCCATCCCTAACAAATGATCCAGGAACTCCGTGGGCTTGATGAACGTTGTGAATATTTGCGTCGTACCCACCGCTCATTACGCTCTGGGCGTCGTAATCTACACGACCGCATTTGTACATATTTACGCTCGCCGCGAGTTGCTCGATTCTCGCATGAATCAATCTTGAAACAAGAAGAAGCCTTATCCGAACTTGATTCATCTATTGATGACTGGGTCTCTAAACTAGAGCAAGCTGAAAATCGTCGGACAAGAGTACGACAGAAGTTACTGGAGCACGTGGCTGCCGCTCTTATCATGCAGCCCATTTCAAGAAGGGAAGATGACATGAACACACCACCACGCAGCCCAACTAAAGCACATTCTCCCCAGAGACTTGCTGAGCCGGTACAGGTATCATCGCCAGAACCGATGAGCAGACGAGATGTAGAATCCATTCGCATTTATGCCGACTCGGATATCTCGGCACTCTTAGCCGATGTAGAAGATGAGATAAAGAGAATGGCAACAGAAAACCCAAGCCAGGAGCCAGAGCAGGAGGCTGTCGTCGAGTCAGCTTCCGTTGAGCCAATTATGCTCAGCGCTGCTACCTTTCAAGGTCGATAGGCCATATACCCCCCAACACAATTTCGAACCCATTTACAGGAAGGAAGAGGAGGATAACGAATTATGTTTTGATGTTGACGGTCGTTATCTCACGATGCGATGTTTCTGATGTTGATATTTTTTTGCTCGCATTGCGTGCGCCTTGTTTTGTTTCCTTTTTGAAGCACATTGTACTCGTCACCGATACCAACATTTGCAGGAGCTTTTTGTCCTTTACTGTTTTTTCCTTGGAGTATCCAATGGCTATGGAAGCCAGGCACCATTATTCTTGCACATAATTTACATAGATTTCGCTGAGGCGCTTTCGGTTCTGCGAAGGAGTTGAAAAATGAGTAGTTTAGCCTTGGCTTAGCTTAAAGAATCATTTACTCCAAACTCCTACTGTTCAAAGACTTTTAATCGTCCTTATACTTGACACTATAGAATCGTGAAGTGCCGCAGATAATCCAAATAAAAACATGCTAAAAGGTTGAGTTTTCAATTAGCATGCCACAAATTATAGAAATGTCGGGTTTAACGCACCTGCCCGGATTTAGGTGGAAGTTATCTGTCACGCTAACCGCTAACGTACAAGCATGTCGTTGACAGCCTATCAATAGCTATCATTCGTGACGACCCCTAAACTCCGACGAAGCCATGCTCTTACCATGCTAACGACTTGTTGAAGCCTAGAATCTATAAAATCGTCCAACATTCCAACAAATCTCTCATGCCTCTTCAGTCTGACCTATCTAGGCAAATACTCCTAAGGTACCCGCCATAGCACACGAACAATCAGGCAATATGCACCTTATTCTTACTGGCGCAACGGGTTTAGTTGGCAGTGGGGTTCTGAACCACATGCTCCAAACTCCATCAATCACCCAAATCTCTATTCTATCCCGCAGACCTGTCGCGCAAGCTGAAGGACACCCCAAAGCCAAGGTCATTATACAAGAGGATTTCTCATCCTATTCGGAAGATGTTCTGCGCGAATTGAAAGGTGCTGAGGGGGTAGTATGGGCACAAGGAATCTCCCAGACACAAGTTTCGAAAGAGTACGATGTCCCTTAACATTACATCTCCAAGAGATGTAAGCTAACACATGTCCCACAGGGAATATGTGAAGATCACGTTTGACTACCCTTTAGCAGCCGCAAAAGCGTTTGCGACTCTCAACTCACCTAAACCATTCAAGTTCGTCTACGTTTCGGGTGAAGGCGCAACAACAAGCCCGGGACTGTTCACTGCGCGATTTGGCGTCGTCAAAGGTAGAACAGAAGCCGCACTTCTTGCTCTTTCTAAAGAGTCAGCATATTCGACCCTCAAACCATACTCGTTGCGTCCGGGAGCGGTAGATTCCATGAAACATACGGAAATCCACCAGTATTTACCGGCGAAAAATGTATTCATAAAGCACGCCTATAATGGAGTTGTTGGTGTTATGAATACGGTATATAAGAATATGACAAGCCCAACGAGGGACTTGGGGAGGGTATTGACAGATTTGGCTGCCTCTGGTGGAGAACCTTTGGAAGGGAATGACATCGAGGGCGAAGGTAGAACCATTTCGAACGCTGGAATGAGAAGACTTGCTGGAATATAGATGAATGTTGGGAATGCGTGTTTTGAACCATGTAAGAATAACGATGGCGCGTGAAGCAGGATTGATGGTACTATCCACTCTTTATAGGGAAGTCGTGATGATCATACTGAGCATATTCAAAATCATTCTTGAAGCTGCCCGTGTCTATGGTTGAAGATGCAGCAGCCACTTTCTGAGCCAGGATTAACCAAGTACTGGCCGAGTCTAACTTGTCATTACTATTTTGCTGTCAGTTTCCTAATCACAAATCAAGTGTAGGACTTCTACACGTTCTAATTAAGTTTTAAGTAATAAGTATGCAAGATTCAACCTCCTGGGACTCATGACTCACTTTTCTAAGGGCACTGACGAAGTATAGCGAGACATTGGTAATGTTGACTATGCGAGACTTGGCCAAGGCATCAAAAAGGAGCATTCAGATAACCCCCTTTATTTAACCGAAGATGAAACGCCAAGTTCAATGTTCTTGAAGAACGCTAGCCTAGCTTAGCGTTAGTTACATTACCAGATGCTAGGCTGTCCTGGGTTTTCAAGTACGGGCTAGACCACACCAAGTTCTGGCCTACGTCTGCGGAGTTATACCAGTTTCTGGCAAGAGTGTAGCACATTGAAATACAAGCACTTCTAGACTTTCGAAGAATTCGCACTATTCTGTAGAGGATAAACATATGTCCGCCGTCTGCAACTTTCACAACACATCAATATTGCCTCGCAGCCTCACATTCCTCGAACTCGAGCCAACGCCAATCTCGAAGTTTCCCGATGGTAGTACCCATTTCTTGGTTCCTATATCCCAGTAACTGAGATCTTTCCTTCTCAATTCGAATTTCACACCGGCGATCTCCTCGGGTTTGACCATTGGTTTTTGAAATCCTCGAAGTTGCTTTATGGGTGTCGCTGGTCCAGACATTGGGAGCCCAACATACAGTTGCACAACTTCCGCAGCTGCCACTGAGCCTATATTTGTGACTTTGGCTGTCACATTTAAAACTACGTCAAAAAGTGACGCCGCCCCGCCAGGAACAGTATCACCTGTTTCCGAGCCTGAAGTTGGAACCCCGATGATTGCAAGATCGGAGTAGGTGAAATTTGTGTATGCTGGCTTTGGATTAGCAGGTACACATATAATCTTATAGAAGATGAGACATACTCAAACCAAAGCCAAACTCATATCTAGGAGTATGCCCGTTCTTATCCAAGTTCCTATAGTCAATGAACAACCCCTCTGAGAAATTATCAACATTAGCTTGTATGGTAGTCCCATAGTCTTTCGCGGCTCTTGCAATTGTATAGGGCAGTCTACCACTAGGGCTTACATCTCCGTATAATACATCTGCTAAAGCATTTCCGGCTTCCTGGCCAGGTAATCCCGCCCAAACAATTGCCTTGACATTGGGAATATCAACAAAATCTTCCAGCAAGATAGGCCCAGTGCTGTGAACTACAACGATGGTGTTTTTGTTGACTGCTGCTACAGCTTTCACAAGATCTGTACCGGCATGCCAGGCATTGAGATCCTTACGATCTCCGGCATGGCCTTCTACTGTTATATATTCCTCTCCGGAGTCCGCCGTAATGAAGACAATTGCTGAATCCGCCTTCTGAGCAGCAGAGGCCCCTGCACTACTTGTATCAGAAGTGGAAGTGAAAATTGCAGTTCCATCTATTTTAGCACGTGCGTTTATTGCGTCTAAAGGAGCGCTGAGGTACTTTGATTTGTTAGTTATTTCACTGTCAACTTTGTGAGGACCAACTCACAGGAAGAGTTGCGGACCCTGAACCCCAACCCATAGATAGAGTTCCTTGATTACAACCCATATCTGCACAGGAATTGATGCCTTTTGCATTGTTCACGGCGCTGGATCCTATGATTGCTAGGTTCTTCGGCTTCTTGAGCGGAAGTACGTTATCTGTATTCTTGAGTAGGACAATGCCATCTCGAGCAACAACCCTCGCGATAGTGCTATTACCACCCTGAACATTCGGACCACCATTTCCAGTCTGGCGATTAATTGCAATTGCAGGATAACCGGAATCTTGCTTTGTTAGATACCAGGACGCTAGTACACGCGTGACCATGTCGTCCAGACGAGCTGCAGTGATCTGGTTGCTTGAAATCGCGCTTTGGAGTTTGCCTCCACCCCAGTAGATGTTGTTGCCACTTGTATCAGATCCTACAAGAACAATTTAGTAAATCTAGGGTAGTAAAAATTAAGCAGGGAGTAGTTACCCGGCATCGTCATATCGAGACCAGAATTTGCAGATTGTACTGTTGAGTGGTGCGCATTCCACTTGATATTATATCAGTATCAAAGATGTCCCAGTCAGTGACATGGATGAAAAATAGAACGACGTACATCAGTTAGAACGTAGCCTTTGAAGCCTAGCTCTTTTTTCAAGATATCGTTCATCATTCTCTGGTTCTCACATCCCCATGTACCAGCGATTTTATTGTAAGAACACATAATTGATGCAACATTTGCTCTGACCGCCTCAGCAAATGGCCAAAGATACAGCTCATGCAGGGTTCGGTCATCGATAACGGTGTTCATAGTTTCTCGGTTCTTCTCTTGCTCATTGAGAATAAAATGCTTCGCACAGGCTTGAGCGCCAGCTTCCTGTATACCACCAATCGTATGTTCCATAGCAACACCGCAAAGATATGGATCACTTCCGAATCCTTCCCAATTTCGACCACCATTTGCAAATTGACCCAGTGGCCCTCCAACCGGACCGAGAATCACGTTGATTCCTAGGGCTTTGGTTTGTGAACCTATTCCCCGCCCCCGGTCACGCATCAGAATACGGTCCCAGGTAGAGGCCACCTGGATTCCTGCTGGGAAAGCCGTGATACTAGCTGCGGACCGAACCCCCAGAGGACCATCTTGGAGACAAAGTGCACGAAATCCGATTGACTGTGCAGGACTTGTGTTGCCAGAACAGGCTCCCTTTCCCCAACCTACTCCTGTCACAATTCCAGCCTTTTCAGCTTGTGAAAGTTTAGCTAGTGCTGTTTTTGCTTTACTATAAGCTACGTCCCAGTCTGCCGCAAAGCCTTGAGCAGATACTAGCGTTAGAACTGCGATGAGCGAGAAGAATTTTTGAAACATTACTAAGATATAAGATGGACATCAAATGTGGAAGTACGAGAGAGTTTACACGAATCTATAGCCACGCTGTAGGTCTTAAAACATCATTTTCCCCTAAACTCAAACCTGTCAACAACATCCTTTTAGAGCTCATTGTAGAATCTGAAGATTAGCCACGCTTGGCCTCCTATCTTGGCGCGGGGAATAGACATTTCGATCGCTGGGGTAAAAGGAAAATTCGTGAAACTGCATAATGTAAAGCCGACCCGTATTGCCGGAAAAATTATAACAGGTTGGAGTTCACTACGTTGCCAACATTCACAATTATGGTGAGACATGATCGGCTAATGTTAAGGAAAGGTAACCCTTGGCCGGCAGATGTTTATGACTTGCATTCAAAAGAACCACAACGGCACTACTCAGCATGGCATGATCTGTATTGTGTCGAAGAAGCTTGTGGCTTAGGTTGCCAATTATGTATAGCCCAGGGCGAAAGCAGGAGTTTTTTTTTGACCTTTATACAGTCACCGTGAATAGTTCAGCCTGTAGTCTGATGCGGTACTATATCTTGTTATTGGGGTTGGTAACTCGAGGTCAGTCTCGCATGTCATGTCTCTTGCCTATTTATGTGAATTATTGATGGTGCTTTTTACTATCATGTGGAAGAAATGCCACACAATTTAGATTGCTTCTCCATAAAGCTGCCGTGAGTACCATTGCCACATCTCGATATTCTTAGAAATATTAGGAAGATATATTATTGGATTTGATAGGATTTTTCATTGTATCCCAGCTTTTCACGGAGTATTGAGATTAGAAGCCTCATCTGATAGGATTAGACGGGTGCTGTAACCAATTTCGGTAAGATGAACTATGACAATATAGACATCTGGTATATTGTAGTAGGGGTTACTGTCACTACTATGAATCAATTATTTGCTCCCAATTTCTTAAGTTCGTCCCAACAGGTCTATTAATGGAGGGAATATAACTTAGAGGATTAGTGTTCGACTAGGTCGTGATGTTAACGCGACCGAGAGGATTTATTTCTTAGCAGTGACATCCTCTTGGCATCCTGCGATGAATATGATCGCAGGCAACTCCTTGTCTTCTCTCAACCCCAAAGAACTAAATCAGCCTTGTACTTCCTCGAAGATCCGTACTCCGCAAAATAATTAAGAACAGTGATCTGAGTGGTTGGAAATACCACAAGTTCATTTCATCACGTGCGTGCCTTGTCAGCATCGTGGTGGCTTTGCTCGATCCTTCTTCTCCTTCATCTCCTTCATCATAATTACTACCACATCAGCATCGGATGATCGTCATTTTCATGCTCTAAATCTAGAATACTAAAACTGCGTACCTCAGATCGTATCTTTGCTTTCGATTCTTAGCTAGAAACTCTAGTGAGATAGATTTATGCGCAATTTAAAAGCCATTTGCGCATTTCGCTAGCGGACTTCGTTGCATCAGGTACTGAAATGTCAATTCGGTCGATTCTATTTAAGTCTTGGCAGTAAGCTTTTTGTAACAAGTGTGGCTGCATGTTTGAGGTTTTTTTCCATGCCTTACAAGAACCCGGAAACCCATGCGACACCAAAGTTGGTGTATGTCCAAGTAAAAGCTGTCAGTGTTGCTGAGGCTGTGCAACCCCCCAAAGCACATACATGGTGTCAGATCCTCATCCATATTCACATCCCGATCCCGCTCCTGCTCCTTAAAAGCTTTGAACTCCCTCTTCCCTCAATGCCTACAGAGTGTGACTCGGATAGCATCACCATGCACAACTTCAGGTCAATATAAACAAAGAATGCCCACCTAACTCACAGTCCAGTGGAGTAGGTTTATTAAGTAGTACTTACCATTTCTATTTTGTCATTTCCATTCATTAAAAAATGTCATCCAACTGGGACTTCCGTGAGATCCTCGATCTGCACCCTGATGCCGACGATTTTGAATGTGTTGGAATTAATACACTTGATGATTCGAGATGCTTCAATAAACGCCCTTTATTGTCGGACCTCGATCTTTCCAGGGCTTCGGATGTGTTGGATTTAATGGACCATTGCGAAAATTTGAAGGCCTCATTTGAGTATTTGGATGAATTGGCAAATCTATGCCTATGTGTTGTACACTCAGAGGCCGGGGCTGAACACATTACGAGCCACTGGAAGAACCGGGTCGTGCATCATATGAAGAAAGAGGTCTCCAGCCCTGCTCGGCCTAAGACTAGAAGGCCGATTTGGAAGGAAAGAGGGAACTCTCAAAGTCTAATGACAGTGGTGGACCAAGTCAAAGACAAAGTATGTAAACGTCTTCCTCTATGATGTGCTAACTAACATATATTTCAGAGTCAAGCACCACTTGCTCGACGTGCCGATTCTATTGCTGAGGCTACCACACGACCGATTCCAGCAAGGACCATGTCCACTAAGATCAGCTCTCTCATATCTGAGGTGGGATTTCAAGATCCTACCAATGAAAACTACTCACCAATCAAGGAGCCTATAAAAGCTGCCCAGAGACCTGGTTCACGTACTCAAAGACGAGATACAGCAGAAGATAAATCCTCAAGAGAGGAAGCCTGGGCATCTGAGCAACTTTCATCCCTTCTTTCCGGGCCACGTCACTCTGGTCAGATAACTCAAAAGGATATTGAGGATGGTGTCGCCGCATTTATCACAGGTCAGATGGGCTCTACAAGACCACGAGGTATGACATCTGAAACAACGAAAGCTGCACCTCCCACACCCATATTCTTTCACAGACCTCGGACTAGCACCATGTCCAGCAATGGATCAAGTGCAACATCAAGGAGCAAGCACTCCAGCGCACAATCAGGAATCGAATCAACACCTCCATCAAGCGTTGAGCCTAGCCCTGCTATGAAGCCAACTACCAAAGCTGATAACCTGGAAAGCCTGGAAAATACGGTGTTCAAGCCTTTATCACATCCTGCTCCTGTACTAAAGAGAGCCTCCACCGTCTCTGGGTCGCCGGAGCCATTGCCTAAGTTTGACTTTGGAATTTTCTCTAATTTACCACTTCCACCAGGCCATAAGCGCTCAATTGCAGAGCGCAACAAACGTATGTCGATTACAAGCGAAAGCACATCAGTGTTCGAACTTGATCCAGGCTATAAACCTCATGCTAAAGTATCTGAGCTTGATCCTTCCTGGTCGGCATTCCCAGCTTTAACGCAAGAACAGCAAGCCGAAGCCGAATCCAAAACTTCCTCAGATCATCCCAAGGCTAGACCAGGATCAGCAAAACCACTACTACCAAGAAGAGCCTCCGATCGTCTGAGAGTTACGACAAATCTCGAGGTAGAACCAAAACCGGTCTTGGAAAAGCCAACAACCCTTCGCCCAAAACCAACCCTGTACGATATTGTATCTCCAATCGAGGAAACCAGAGAGGAAAGCTCCTGGCTGAATACTGGCGTGACACCAAGACAAAGCCAAATCGAAATTTCTCCACTTCGAACGGGAGAGGAATCTGCCTTGCTACCAGAATGTGACTCTATCGGCCCAATCCGTACATCATGGATTGTACCTCCTCCTTCTCAAGAGGCATCTCGAGCTCCATCCCGTAGGGTATCTCGTTCACACTCATTCTCTCTGTCTCGTACGGCATCTATCCGATCTTCTCGAAGTCCATCCCCGGCACCATCTCGCTCGGAATCTCCTGCACCTGCATCATTGACCCGGACATTATCTCGTTCCTTGTCGCGCAGTAATTCAAACTCAGCGCGCGCTCCTCCCGCGATTGCACGCGCTCCCTCTCTACTTACACGTACATTATCCCGAACTCTCTCTCGGTCTCGATCATCTAGCAAATCTCGCCCCTCAACTGCCAACGAATCAACTATGCCTCAGAACAGAGCATTCGATACACCGTCTAATCCTCACCAATCGGCTCCTCCAAGTATTGATGCTGTGCCATTGAATCGGTTGATTCAGATGTCCCACGACCTTGCCCGGCGTCTTGATGGTCAGGAATCCTACGGTGAAGTCACAGTACGACCAAGCTCATCATACAAATACAAGCTCCCGTCTGCTAGACCATCTGCAGCTCCTCCCGTTCCAGAGCTACGCATGTCGAGGCTTTTCATTGGGTTAGATTTAGACCTGACATCCCAACAAAAGTTTTCTCAATTAGATTTCCAAATTCCTCGCAAGGCAATCGCACGGGAAGTTACAGAGGAGAGGGAACAGCGCGAGCAATATACGCAGCGTGAGCTACGCCGGCAACGTGAAGAATATGCGCAAAGTGAGACACAGAAGCAATATGCGCAACAGAAACAAGAGCAACAGCCTGAGAAACAGGTATATGAACAATACCAGGAACTTGAGGATCAACCTCGAGGGCGTGCTCCAGTCATCATGGAACGTGTTCCAGCTCGATCCCGCAGTTTAGGATCACGTACTGATATCCGAGCAGAGCCTAGCAAAAGGGAGGCATGGCCATTGATGGAAGATGATATCTACGTCTGTGGTGTGTGTGGTGGCCAACACGGAAAGGTGTGGAAGTGTGGCAAGATGATTGAGCGCGCTGTCTTAGAGCGCGGGACCCAGAAGAAGAGAAAGGAGGCGAAAGAACCTCGACGGAAGAGTGTCAAGAAGACTAATATTGGAGGACGTGCTAGAAGGGGCACGATCAAAAGAATTAGAATGAGGGTAGTTAGAGCTTTGACAGTTTGATTTTATCGGTCTAGATATACGGAATAAGGCGCGTTTTACTTTGAATGAAATCACTAGCTAGGAGTATTTGGGAGGATGGGCCACTTAGAAGGATGCGGGGGATTTTGATCATATACCCAGTGTAGTATTTCTTTTGTCTTTATAAATGATAGTTTTCACTCTATACTGTTTCCTGATTCTATTTGTTAAACCTGAGAAGTCACCTATCGTACCTGTATGGTACAAGTCCTCTCTTGCTTGCCCGATAGCTGGAATACCCTACTTTGGATCAGTCAAGTTATTAGGGTTTCGCTATATACCCGCTATAATAAAGCTGTCACATCAGTCATGTGATCATAGATCCACGATTTGGAACCCATGAAGACCAGGCTCCCTATAGTCTAAAACGGCAGAGCTCACACCGCTAATTAAAACGATAGCTGTCCATGATATTACAGTATCAAGCCTATCTCCCTTTGCTACCGATTGGCGCGACTCCTTGATATGGAGGTGGCACCTCTCCAACTCCTCCAACCATCAACTCCTCTCTCTCCTCAATTGGCTCATAATCCGGTAAAGCATTGTCAACACTACTTTCCGTCCAGGTTCCCAAGACGTCATCAAACGGCATTCCCAATTCTTCGCCAAGTTGCGCAAATCTGGCAGAATATTCTCTCAGCACGTCTTCGCCCTCCCTGAGCCACTCTGTGATCTGGTCCCGTCTCTCCTGGACCTCGGAGGTAGTGGATGACGGGCCGGAGGTGTAGGGTGGAACATCCGGGGCGCTGTAGGCGGGGAGCTCGGTGGTTGGGTTGGTATTAGTGGAAGGGGGAGGGGGAGCAGCAGGTTCAGGAGCAGGAGGGGCGGAAGTTGATGAGATATCTGGGGCATTTGAAGAGGAATGTCCGTAGCGTTGAATCCAAAGATTGTGTTCTCGGAGGGCGGTCCGGAGACTATCTAACTCTGATGCCAGGGAGGGAATCAGATGTCTGAGATCTTGGTATGCTGATTCTGAGGTCGGGGGAGCAGGTGGCTGAGGCGATGATCGGGGTGGTGAGTTTGATGCCATAGTATGGGTTTCCTATGTATTGACCAAAAATATATTACGTGCGAGTATTTTATATGTGGTTCTATGCTTTGGGGACTGGAGTGGTGACCATTTGTAACATGCTCACTCATCTCACGTGATCAGGAATCAGCTACGCGTTATACCGACCCCACCAGGAATAGCCAATTAGGACTTGGCAGCCATTGCCTTGATAAGAGAATCTTCTTCACGCGATCTTTCTACTAGATCTGTTACTTTTGTTATTATTATACATCGTTCTGTTCATACACTAAGTAATGAGGCCTAGTGGTCTAGTGGCCTAGTGGCGTTGGCTTGCAAATATGGCCCAATTGGAATCATGTATGGTAACGCTTTGAACGGGATCTGGAATGCTGGGTGTGTTACTTTGGCTAAGGCCCTCCTAGTATCATTTAGGTCGAAAAAGCAACCATCAGCCGCAATGCCCAAATATGTGAGATGTACGACGTGGGGATTATGCTGCCTCCTCTCCGCGTCGCAAGTCCAGCTCTACTCCGTCCTTCCATAAGCATTTCTTTTTTATCAAAGGAACGCATGTCCCTACGATCTTTCATCAAATCTTGAACATGCTATGGCAGCTGCCATTGCGGCCTGCTCGGATCATTGGCGCGATTCTCCTCGTCCTCCTTATTGCGTCCATTGGATCATTCCTGCCATATCCGACAAAAGCTACTCTTTCGGACTTCCGCTTCCCTGCCATCCATCACTCCAATCCGGACTACAAAGGGGAGAAACTGGCGTATGCAACTTACTTGGCTGGAACGAAGGAGACTCCCCCGCCTGACGACAGAGATAAGTTCTTCGTAGCTACTCGCATGCTGGTATACCAAGTCCTCCACGACCCTGTCACCAAGTCTCCCAACAATCTCCCGATCATTGTTCTGGTCGACCCGAAAGTTACCACGTCCAAACGACGGCGGCTAGAGAAAGATGGAGCGAGAGTGATTCCAGTAGAATATCTGCGCCCAAAGACTGCATGGCTAAAGCCGCGCAAGGACCGCTGGAGGGATATGATGGTTAAATTACGTCTTTGGGAACTACAAGAATATGACAGGATACTATTCATGGACTCTGACAATATGATCAAACGTCCGATGGATGGGGTATTTGATGAACCGGGAGCACAATGGCAAAAGAGTATAGAAAGTTCGAAAGTTGGTGAAGGGAAAATAGTACCGGAATATGTTATGGCGGGGGTACTTGAAGTTCCGAGAAACCACAGCTATCCTCCGAAGAAGGAAGATTACTACTCACTCGACCTCTTCAACGGCGGTTTCTTTGTCTGTGCTCCTTCCCAGAGGTTGTTTCGACACTACAAAGAAATACTCAATAAACCTGAGAGCTTCGATAGCGACCTGATGGAGATGGCATTGTTGAACCATGCACATAGAAAGAATGGATCAATGCCCTGGGGTCTCTTACCAAATACATGGAGTATAAGAAATCCAAACTGGAGAGATGTAGAAGGGGGCGTAGCCAGTGTGCACGAGAAGTGGTGGAAAGTTCAGGAATTCAAGTTGGATTGGGAGATAGGAAACTGGTTTCGTGAGATCAGCTGGAAGATGCATGGCTTTTACTTCTATACTGATTGGGATCGCAGCAGCAATGGGGAGTTAAAGGAAAAGAGCGATTAATTTGACAATGTAATTCTATAAAGTGGTTTCGTACTTTAAGCCACACAGCACCCTTGAATTAACATGCCTATGAGATATCCTGCGGGCCATCCTGCGCAAAATGAGTTAAGTCACTTGTCGATCACTGAACTTTGTTTGACTACCTTATGGTAATTGGTTTGGTTGTCAAGCAACACCACGTGGCATCCTTTCGGTTTCGTAAGATTATTGAAGTCCGCAGGATCACAGGGAACCCCTGTTTAACAGAATAAGACTGTCAGAATTGGATCTAGCCTAATTTGAGTTCTCGTAACTGCGAATCAGTAATTTTTATTGCAGCTGTTGAACGACTAACTAGTGTAATCGAGCTTACAAGACCGAGAACAGGCTAACATAGCAGAGTTGCTATTCGTGGGAGTGACTTATTTAACAGATTTGCGATCGCCCAGACGAGTATCAATGTCACATAACGCTACATAAGCCTAGCATTCGCTTGCTCCCGTTTTTGTTGACAGGAAAGCTTGATACGAAGAATTTCAACCAATCCTTGTCCGGTAGGTTTGAATGTATTCAGCCGCGGCTGACCTTTGTCCCAGAACAAGCCCCAAAGTGGAGATGAAACTGGGATTTGTCTGCCAATCTGAGCGTGTTTATAACGCCAAATGCTCAATCGTGGGGGACGAGGCTGATTTCGTATCCGTTTGGTTCATCAAAAGTCCGAACTACTTGCTTAGTGTATCGCACCAGAATTTACCATAGAGCTGTCCTGTTTCAAGGTGTTTCAAGGTCCTTAAGGTTAAGAGAGGGACATCTCGATTTTCGAAGACTTCTATGATATCCGGACGTCTGGGCATTAGCTTTCCCTACTTTGTCACAGTTGAGAATTCTGGATTTGTATAAACATCCGGCAGTCAAGATGCCATTCGATTATAACGACTATCAAAATAAGGTCAATACTCTTTCTACTGAGCAGTTGCAAAAAGAATGGGAAAATTACACACGCCAAATTGCAGGAGGAGCAACTTCAACTGGAGCCGCAGTGCTATTCTCTCCCCTAACTGCTGGTATTTCACTTATCGGCTTAAGCCTCTCGACACCTCGTATTCATAACGCGAGAAAGAAGAGGGCCATTATCGAAAGGGGACTTCAAGAAAGAGGATCAAATCACAACACCAGGAAACGTGATGTGGCATTACCGATGGCTATCTCTGGAGGGATCGCCGGTCTGACATTGGGATTGGCAGGGCCGGGGGCTGATATGCTTGGTGGAGTTGCAGCAGAGAAAGGAGCAGAGTATTTGGTAGCTCATGCTGCATTAGATGGAACAGGTGCGGTTATCGAGCACGTTCATACAGAGCACGAAAGGAAGAGTGCAGAGCAAAAGTTACAAATGAAGATGCAGCAACAGCAATACCTTCAACAACAGATCAGCAATCATCCTACGCACTTCTTGCAACAACCAAACTCGCAAGTCCCTCGATATCAACATCAACCTCACTCCCAAAGCCAATCTGTTTATGAACCAGTGTATGGATCGGTTCCTATTCCACCAAGCCAAAATGGGCCAATATCGTACCAGCCTACATCTCATCAACATATTCTTCTTCAAAACTGCATGCAACCACAGATGGCACGAATTAATAACGAGCCGCAGGCTGGCTATCAACCGGAATATCCCCAGCTGGTAGCGCAGCCTCAAGCCATCTCATATCAACCCGAGGATTTGCGAGAACAGTCTTACGATCGTATCCAACAACCCTGGACCCAAAATGAAATTACACATAACGATATTATTCCCGAGCCTGTCGCTGAGCCATCAAACTCGCAGCTAACCGAAAAATATAATTTGGTTACAATACCAACTTTGTCTGCTCAAGCGGGACCGATTCCGGAATCCTATTTTCCAGAAAAGAGCGCGGCATACAATGCGAGCATTCCACAAATGGGACAGTCACCATGCCACACTCCTGCGCCAGTATACTCTGATACCCCCGCCAAGCACTCAATCAACAGTAATGTAGAAGAGAATTCGCCAACTGGTATGAGTATGGAGGAAGAGATTACCTTGTTGAAAGCACGCTTGCTAGCTATGGAGCTCGAGAAGCGTGGTGTGGTACTTCCACTCCCGTCGCGGGTCACTACTCAACCTCAGCCGGCAAATCAACAGCCAGCAAGCCTGACTCCAACGTTAGACAGCTTGTCGCTGGTAAGTGATGTCGTTGTCTCTAGTGAGGCTGATTCCAGCTTTTTAACTACATCCGAACCCATTCTGGCCGAAGATCTGGCCAAAGGGCCAGACACTGTACCAATGGTTGCCGCGTCCTTGCCATTGCACAACATCTCCCCTACAATATCATCACCTCCTATCTCCACGCCTCTTCCAACACAGCCAGTCTCTTTTCAAATGGAGCAGTTGTCTCCGCCGCTACCTCCTCATTCTACTCCTCAATCGACACCAGCTTCTCCATCATCACAACCCAGTGCTTCCATACCTCTTCCAACACATCCAGCCCCCGTCCAAATTGAGCAGCAATACTACCTTCCTCCACCTGTAGTTTGCGCATCACGTCCAATATCGGCTTCTCCACTATCATCAACTCCGGTCCAAACAGCACAATACCCCTCACCACCTCCCCATCCTCCACTAACTGGGCAGCCTTTAGAATACCAAAGACAACCACAGTACGTGCCTGAGTCCCTCTCTCCGAATGCCTACAACCCTCAGGACTGGGCCCAACGTCAACAAACTTGTCCGCTAAGTTCATTTCCGAACCCGTCGTATCAACGCCACGATTCTGGCTATTTCTCTGCTTTCCAAACTCCACTTATCCAACAGTGCACACCAATCTCTCCTCAATTCAGCCAGGGACAATATTTTCCCCAGCAACGCACTACATCTGTCTCGACTATGTCTCCACCTCCTCCCTACTTCCCACCCCCGCCTGGAGGACCCTTATCGAGCCTAAATAGTACTGGCAAAGATTATTTCAATAGGATCTCTGTTCCTGTACCATCTGGAGGTCAGAACTTTGGTGCTCCACCCCAACCACAACGGGGGCCGCCACCTACACAGACATCCCAGGGAATGCAGGGCTGGCAATGGGGGTATGCACCACCAGTAAAACAAGAGCCGAATTATGGACCACCACCGCCGATTCCCACAGCCTGGAGGGGATCGTAGCTACGCAAAGACATAGATGGAATGTTTTCTAATGTAATGAATGGGGGAGTTTATTCACGTTTAGTAGCATAGGTTTGGCTGAAAGGTTACAGATAAAACTGCAAATTCTCAGGCAATTGATGAAATTTGTTCCACGATTCTAGTAACTAAACTGAAAGTTCTCATGTTCTCAAGGGGGGTGCCGCAAAGCAGCTAAATAGTTAATACACTCTGACACTTTGTCTTTGGTGTCAGGGGCTTAAGCGAGTTCCCAGTCTTGATCCTGGAAAAATGAACACAGGCTGGCAAGTGCCCCATTTGCCTGTTCCCCATCATCACTGTAAAATTAACTATCAATGTTCTATTCTTTTCACTTCAAGTTGGCTGCTACTTCTTACCAGAACTGGGCGCACCTGCACTTCCCCTCTTCAATTTGCATGCCAAACCGCAATGGCTCACCGAACCACCAATCACATCGCATCAATGCTTGTACTACCTCAGTTACGAAGAAAAAAGAGCCCCCAAGTCAGCCTCGAGTACAGCATGGAAGGCTCTTGCGTACGTACCTCAATTGTGCGATCACCTGTTGCCTAGCAGAAAGATTTACGCCTACGTCTCTCTTCGAACTAACACATGTTGTGTGCAGTTGTGATATCATAAAGCAGTCCTACAGATCTCGTTTCTTGTTTAGGATTCTAGGACTCTGACTGACCATGGATCCGCTCTCGATTACAACCTCGGCTGTTACACTTATACAGGTAGCTGGCGCAGTAAGTGGGCCCCATATGTGCATACGTACAGATTCCGAGCCTCTCATTGTGTTGACCACGTGACACTAAGTTTGAGTATCACTTGTGTTTGTTACAATCAAGAATTCAATTTTTGTTTTTTGAACGATAGGTGCTCTTGCCATGCTGACTTGTCGTAGGTATCTACAACTCTTTGCAAGTTGGTGTCAAAATTCCGCAATGCTGATGCGAAGGTGTCGACTCTTTGCCATGAGCTATCGACCCTCATTAACTTACTCGAGGCGGTGGATCGAACACTGGAAAAATGCCGCGATTCGCCGCTTTCCCTGGCATCTATAGATGAAAATCTATGGCGTCAAAGTGCGCTCTCCTTGGAAGATTGCAAGACCACCAATGCAGAATTGGAGGCATTTATTAAAAGAATAAAGTCTGTTGCCAAATCCACCGGCTATTTTAGGAGAGCAAAAATCGCAGTCGACTTGACTATATATAGTAGAGATATATCGGTCTTTCAGGAGAAGATCAACAAGTCTAATTGGGCTCTACAGACTATACTTTCTGCGATTAATGTGTGAGTAACGAGCCCACGCAGTCATTCTTTAGCGTCTTCAACTTTTGCTACATCCCAGGTAATCATACGATATAATACAGATCTTTTTCTCTTCGAGGAAACGTCGGCCAAGACGCTATTCTTGATGAGCTAGAGAAACTAAAGGTCACTGTTGAGCAGTCCCTTCGGGTTTCGCTACGCCACGGTGATGGTTTGTCTCATGCCTTGGGAGATCCATCAGACGCTCGAGTAGCACACAACTTAAGAACCTTAGCTCGCGTAGCTCAGAATTTTCACTCAACCGCAAGCTCGACAGCTAGTACGATTCAGGGTCTGCATATTCTATCTGGAACTGTTCAATCAGACGTTGCACCAAGCTTCAGAGGCCGTCCTGGATTGACACGTGATAAGAAACATCTACTAGATAGATATTTCAAGTCTATGCGACGTACAATGAAGCGTGAACCACTCCCTAAAGACTCAATTGTAACTACTGCGATGATCCCTGAGCCAGTTCCCGTAGTTTCATCCGGAGAGGAAGTATCAACTTCATCTGAGACAGGGGATGAAAAGGATGAAGACGATGAAAATGTTGAAGGAGAGGATGACACTGAGTTCGAGCTACTTTTTCTGAATGGTTATGAAGAAGTAGCTAGAGATAGCATGATGAGCAGTGACTTTGACAGAGCCGAGACCATACTTGAAAAGGCCATCCAAGAGCGCATTGGTTCTAGCTCCGATAAATCTGACTTTAGAAAACTGCAAATTCAACTAGCAGCCTGCTATTTTTTCCAACCCAAGTGGCGCCTTGCTGAGCCATTGATCACTGGCATCGCCAGGTCAAAGGCTAGCTTGGACAGAGTTATTTGCAACCTTCTCCATGCACTTGCTTTGGCACACCTTGCAGACTACAGCTTCGAAAAGTCCATTGCAATATGTAAGCAAGCACTAAGAGGTAAGAGGAGACTTAGACGAGCTTTTGGAGTTGCACATGAGGCAGAGTGTAATGAGACACTGGGTTTGTTAGCCACAATTTACGACACCAAGGGAGACCACCTGAGAGCTGAGATACTGAGACGGACCATAACCGCAGATTTCTCATACAAACACCCATTGAATGAGTTAGAATTTATTGCTGAGCATCCAAACCTATTCCAAGACATAATTGGCGGAAAAGCAAATCTGAAATGGGGCTCGTCATCTGCAGCTGAGCAGAAATTGACTCTTGGTGCCAAAAGCTCCGAGAAGGAGATAGAAGATACCGTTGAAGAGGTCATCGGTATTCTTTACAACCGTAGCATGGCAGTCAAGAAGCCTCTGCAAACACTGGGGGCTAAATTAGAGCTAGCGGAAAAGTACAACAAGGATACTGATAAAGAGATCAACGTTGTGGTCGTCCCTCTCTATAGTACTAAAGAGCTCGCCAGACCAGACTCAGGCTACAGCAGTATGCCGCCCTCCCCTATCTCGCCGGAAATTGCTCCGAAGCGGCCTTTTACACGAAAACTCACGCGCTTTTTGAGCACTGGCAAAATTGCACCGCAGTCATCTGCAGACGTTTCGGCTACTCAACCATCTCCAGTCTCACCTACGCGACTCAGGCTGGGAAAGGGGTTTTGGTCGAAGAATAATACGAATATACTTAACCGAAGACTTTTGTCAAGGAGAAAAAGGAGTTGCACGTGTGAAGGATGTGGCAAGAACGAACCAGAAATATTGGACAGCAGCTTCTGGGTTGGCCAGTGGCTTCGAGGAACTCCGGCCATAATGAATGACCCATCGCCAAGTATAACAACTGATGAAACTCAATTATGTCCGTCTGACGACTTCGACCCTCTCATGACATCTGCTATAGAATGCGGAGGCCACCAAGTGCATGAAATGATGGGTATGTTGCCAATTCCACTTTTCGATAAAGTCAACTGTTAACTAGTGATAGATACCATGATACCAGTAGAAATGTGTGCTTCCTCCTCATCGGTGACCTCCCTATCATCACCCCGTAGTTGGATAAACAAGAGGTTCTGGTCGAAAAGCAATCTTAATCTCCGTAGTAGAAAAAGCTGTCAAAAAGAAGACCTACCAATAAAGTGAATGACAGAAAGTCGAAATCGCGGCTTAGTGCTGGTTAGGCTATCCCAGAGCTGCTCCTTACTCAGCGGATGATCATAGCCCTGTTTATACTGATTCAACATCACTTCATTATTCAGAGTCGAACGGTGTCGCTCGCACTCCATCAGTCCTAGAACATTCCTCTAATCCAAGAGCGGCTCACCTTGGATCAACACTGTACCAATCTGAATTCATGTTCGTCGATCCAGGGGCAACCACTGTGTCAAGGAATGATTGTGAGAGTAATATTGAATCGTTATCTCCTGAGCATGATGAAATTATAATGTCTGAAAATTCCACTGTGGTAACACCAATGGTGTCAGCTGTCTCGGCCCTCAGCACACCTTGTAGCAGTTCCAAGCCATATCTATCTGCAATATCCGGTTACACAGGAGCAAAGTCAAAACAGGTGCCACCAAATATTGGAGATGGTAAGCAGATGTCGAACAAGGACTCAACAGTTTCACTGTCTCCGGCTCCTGGCCCAGCCACAATCATGGCGAAGGTGTTATATGACTTTTCTGGGGAGAACGAGAACGAATTAATGGTTAAAATGAATGATATTGTCCAAATTGTCGAAAGATCAACACAAGGTATGCATTAAATTCCTTCTTTGAGAGCAAACAATTAACGTTCTTAGGTTGGCTGCTTGGTAAGAAGGATGGAAAACTTGGTTTTGTTCCAGCAGCGTATGTTGATATGAATCCACCAATATCAAACCCAGCCACCGCTCGAGAGTACAAACTGAGTCTCGACCCACCTCCAAAACGATTGGCCGAGTGTAGATTCCCGGCTGTGAATGGATCTAAGTCATGCGAGGATAGTCTCGGTAACGAAAATGCCAACCAGGACTCAGAATCTGCTTGTCGACCGGAGCGTGAGTTGAGCTGGACGTGTGGAGATGATGGAGCAAACTCTCGATTGATATTAGAGAATGCAGATCTGGAAGTTGAACCAGCAGATACAGATAAAGATCGATTTAGTTGGTCCAGCGACGACAGTGGGCTTTTCACTTCCGCATCCATGCCAATCAGCAGTCGTGAGAGCTATGTACTAGCGGAAGGAGCAAATGGGCCATCAGCAGCTATACAAAATCCAGGACCGTTGGCACCGAAGGAAGTGATAGCGATAGTTTCTCCGCTAGAGGAACTATTGATGTCACTAGCCTCTTCTATTGGGTTAGGCTTCGTATTGAACAAGAGCAGACTATCTCCTCTCAGGCCGCACATAAAGAAAAGGAGTCAAATGAGCTCGACAGTGCGGGATCAGATCAAGTATACACTTGTTGACACATACTTGATGTAGATACTATCTCGATGATTTTCATGCTGGCGCAAATTTGCTTTTGGTTGGTTTTCCTTTCGATCGCTGTAATGTTATGAGTAGGAAAGGATATACTATCTGCTATATCAAAGATTATTCCCGTATATATGAATATATGGTTCAACGAGTTAGAAGCTATGTGATATCTTAAAACTCAAGTCTGAGAAGAGAGAAGAGAGATGAGGGAAATGAGTGAACGACAGCTGTGCTTATTTATAATACGAGCGTCTAGCTCTTCTTTAATTTGTAATAATAATATACTTCTAATGATATTGGTCGTGGTACAGTGTAAAAAGTAAGTGATCTAAAAATCACAACAAGCCGCCGTTAGGGACATTCGCTTTTTTTAAATTACCCAACGCCATCCCATTTTCCTGACTCCGCTCGGAACTCCAATATCGCAATCCTAGCGGTTCGGTAACATATACAATCCCTTCCTAAACACCAGTAATGCAACTTGACATATACAGCAGACCTCTCTCAAGCTTTGGAACCAGGGTTTGCTCCACTCAACCGCCTCTCATGTTGTTCGACAACCGGCCCCGAGTCACTCCCTCGTTTCGCACCCCACATCCCACCAAAGAATTTGCTTTTCCCGGCAAGCTGCCCGTTATCGCCTCTGATCGGATGACCCCCAAGCGACGATGGGATCGCGGGATCTACTTGATGTCTCGCTCCCCGTACCGCTGTTAGATAAATTGGAAATAATGCCCCAATGGCAAACAGCGCAATAACAACACTATAAGAACTCTGTATCGACCTATCTTTGTTGATGGCCAACATGACGAATGGGAGAACTGCACCTCCACTCACGCCGCTGGTAAGAATGCTGGCGACCCATTTAGTCCAGCGGCCCATGCCACGAAGTCCGATGGCAAAGACGAGAGGGAAGATGGGACCTTCGAAGAAAAATAGAAGCAGGAGAGGGGCAGTCATGCCATTTGCTGAGAGGCGTAGGGTGTAGGTTAAGATGGCGAAGAGCATGCTAAATATGAAACAGGCGAGGAGAAGTATTCTGGGAGGAATAACGAGACAAATGAAAGCAAAGGTAAGACGACTACAGGCGAAGAGTGCGCCAGCTACAAGGGCATAGTTATGGCTGTCTATGCTGAGGGAGGAGGTATTTGACAGTGATTTGAGGAGCGACTCGGACCATGTGGCATTGCCTTCTTGTGTAGCAACATATAGGTATTGGCAGGCGATGGCCATGAACGCGGTCGTGTATATGAGGGGTAGCTTAGTAGAGGCGACGGTCTGCGAAGGAAAAATGGAAAGATTCTCAGCCAGACTCTGAAGATCCTCATCTTTTGCTTCGGGGAGAGGCATGTAGTAGAAGAAGAGGGCGAGGAAAACCGACACAATTGCAACTGCTAGGTAGGTCCACTGAACATCTAGTAAGCTAGTCTTCTTCACCCCGCCGAAGAGGACCTTTTGTCCGAACAATTGACTGAGAACCGACCCGACAGCCTGGACACCTTGGGATAGAAGTAGACGGTACTCCGCATATTGGGGTGGGCCACAGAGAGCAACAAAGGGGTTTGCTGCCGTTTCCAGCATTGCCAATCCGTAACCAACGACAAATTGACAAATGAGGAACCCTGGCCAGGACTGCAACACAGAAGAGGGCCAAAACATCAAGGTTCCGGTACCGTAGATACACAGTCCTGTGATGAATGTCGCTTTGAACCCCCATTTGCGGAGAACCCATTGCCCAAGGGTCAGAGGCCCAATAAAGTACCCAAAGAAGTAGCTTGATGATAATCCGAGTCTCTGGCCGACGGACTCCTTAGTGACCACTGATATTTCATTGTTGAGAGCGTTCAATAAGCCGTACGAGAATCCCCAAAGAAAGAAGAGAACTGTAACGGCCGTACAGTATTTGAAGCACTCCATACCACTGGTTTTGAGCATGCTCTTGGGTCGTTTCATGTCAATAAGGCCAAAATAGACAGTGTTAGCAGTGGCGCTTGTCTGATTTGTATGCATTGTCCGTACAGTTCGGGAGTGGGCTAGGTCTGTATCTAGGGCAGCGCCATTCATCTCGGGAGTTGTAAGAAAGTCCATCACATCCATCTCCCTTGTTGGGTCACCGTTGAGTTTTGCAGCGGCCAATGGCGCCGGTGGAGGTATCCCAGCAGATGAATTACCTGGGAGAGTGCTAGCACGGTGCTGACTATCCAGAGAACCCATCTTCCGGCTGCCATTGGTTATAGGATCCATAATCATCGATGGCAGGATTCGTCGAATGAGTGGCTTCAGCGTAGGGATGCACGCACAAATAATGCCAATGTTGACCTCTACCGCGCTCCACATCAAGGATATACTGGCGTTCCATGCGAAATTTGCGCTGGATCCCAAGCGGGATGTTGTCTCTTCAATGCCGGTCTGGTTATCAGATGCTTTTTGGAGATAGTAGATGCGCACTACGTCAACCACCGTAACAAATATGCCCAGAGAAAAGGTCAGAATCAGAATGGTTTTCTGCCGTTGCGGTAGGTGCATCCCAGTGAGAAGCGGAATGGGCAATATGAGGATCGCGAGGTTTGCTACAATGTTGACCGGGGCAGAGCAAAGGTAAAGAGTGACGATCGATAAACATCTTCCGGGTATGTCGTGTATATAGGCTGCAGCAACGGGAGTACATTGAAAAATGTTGAGAAAGGTCATGACCAGCCCTTCCACGTTAACCAAAGCAAGAGTGGCATATGACCCTCTGCGAAGGAACTTCTGGGTATTCTTAGACATTCGTAGGTAGAATATCAGGATGGAGGTTTTCGTGGCCATCAAGGCTGGGTTGTACAGGATGGTGAATGCATATTCGGATTTCCGCAAAGCCGGCAGCCAGTCGTCCGGGATATCGACATCAAATCTTCCCAATCCTTTCCAGGCCCCATAATCAATAGCAAAAGACAGGCCGAAGGCAATAAACTGGTCAGGTTAGTACGGGATTGTCCCTCTTTATGCAGAAGCCGTGCAACCTACCCAGGCCAATATCATCAGCCAGTCATCCCAGGTCTGGTTTCTTAGCAGCACGAAGCGGCTTAGGATTCGAGCAAAGACAAAAGCGCTGGCAAGTATAAATGTAATAGTAGTTACGACAAAGACTGCCTTTCCCCGCGAGGGGAAGTCGGGGCGGATGGCCATTATCGATATCGAGTGATGTTTGTAAGGAGCCCAAAGCTATTCATGATCCGCCAGAAGAATCCTGCCATTGACAGCGGTGCCGAATGTCGATTGCCCCAAGTCTGCCACTCAGCAAATATAGTATTCGGATGTGAGATACTGCCGGCCGCCGTTGAGAGTGCGCCTTGAGTGTAGAGTCTGGAGTCTGGATTCTGGATCGAGGCTGCAGTGTATCTCAGTAACGGTCAAGGGAGGAGCGACGACGAGGGGGTGGTGGTGCATGTCGCGGGGAAGGTAAGGGAGGTTGAAGTGGTTGAGTTAGTTGGTTGAGTTTGCTGCTGGAGGGCAGATCATCTGGCTCCACTGACGTGGTTTTGCCGAACCCATGGCCACGAAGTGAAGCGGCCGTCCCCCAGTCTGGCTTGGTGCTGCTTGGTGCTGCTTGGTTGTGTGGGAGCAGGTTGGATGAGCGTGGTTGGGGACGAAGGTTTGCTTGCTGGGCCGTAGTCGAGTCCGGCGGCGTCGATTGGGTGCCATCGTGGACTAACAACCAACTAATATATGGATCATGACTCTGTTCTCTCCGCATTTCGACTTGACAAGCCCGAATCCCTTCGCTTGCTTCGCTTGGAACACGATTGTCGGGTGAAGATTCCGCAGGGTAAGGGATCTAAGGCAAGTAGGGTGAGGTCAGTCGTTTCTATGGTATCGTATCGTATCCGGCATTTGCACTTTGGATCAGTGACGTGATACAGGTTGTGTTGGTAAGGGTTGAGTCGAGGATCTGACGGACCGTGACTCTGTCTGTGTACGGTTTACACTCACTCCGCCGTCCTGGTCTCGTCCGTCTTGACTCTGAATTGCTTCTTCTTATCACCAAGTTGCACCTCCTTATGAATCTTTCACCCACTTTCCAACGCCCTCACTACCTCACTACCTCACCACTAATGGAATTAACACCCTCAGTCTTGCCCATGGTTGGAACAGCATTCCCGTCCTGACTCAAGCGGCACCCAAATCCATGGGTGGCTCCGGGGGCATGGTGCGCACCCACAGAGAAAAAACTTCACCGTTTGCTTAAATAGTCCGCCCGGTGTTTTCCCAATTTGGGCGATCTATGCCTTGATTTGACTTGCGCGGGCATCGATGGGGGATCTGGTGCTGGAAGAAGACCATCTGCATCAAGTCAGGTGGAAAGTCAGTCTGGCGGAGGAGTGAGTTGACTTTGGGGATTCGGCGACATAGGAAGTATACACTGTATCCAGGGGTAAAAACATGCAGAGAGGGGTTTGCCTAGAAAGCGTATCCCGCCACCTATCCCAGCACCACGGCACGCAACGCATCCCGTCTGCTAAGCATTTCAGTGATTAGTGCTCGACTGGCAAGCTCTATTACTATACTATAACTACACTATAACTACACTATACTACAATTACACTACGCTGCACTACGCTATACTACCCCGCGTCTGACAGATCGTGGGGTGACCTACACCACAACTGTACCATTATTACACCACAATTACACTACCGCACAGCATAAAAACAAATCATCCAAGTGAGCACGGTAACTATCGAAAGGCAATTTCCACGGAACTAGGGTCCTGACCTCCGTTAATTGTTTCTGTTGCGTAGGGGTGCCTTTTGCAGTGCTATCTTTATAGCGGATGTCCGGTTTCTAACTACTCAGCCTGGGAGAGAATGAGGAAGTGTGACAGCCCATAGGAACCAACCATTGAGAAACTACAGCCTATAGGCCCCTCGAAGCTGACCAAGATCGGGTGTGAGAGGAACTACTACTTAGGAACGATCTCTATCGCGACTCGCTGGAAAGAATTGTGGAAGTGTGTTGTAGCCTTCAAGCATAATTGAGAGTAGCTGAAAAGAGAACAAAAAAAAAGACAACAAAGATAGACGCAAATAGACTTTTATGGGATAGAATACTAGAAAATCTTGAATTGATTTTGAAAGACTACGCAATCACATCTATCAGTGTTATAATTATCAATATACTGATCGATCATTTGGTAATAGTTACAACCCGTGGTTAAAGGTGATGCCTCTTGGCTGGACTGACGAAAAGTGTCAAGGAGTTGAGGCTCTACCAGGGACGTTGATTTGCTATATATAAACCTCCCTAAGCTTACCCTGGAATTGGCTTACTTCGCGACATTAGCTTAGGATTCACCGCCAGACATGTGAACCCCAGCTCTAGCAATATTCACCACGTCTTCATGGTATCAGCACCACATGTAGAACAAAGAGGTAAACACTGCTTGATCATCAACAACACTTAAACAGAAGGAGTGGCAAGTGTGAATCGAGGTTAAATGTGGTAGTTTTCTAATACTCTTGTATGGACCTCTGAAATTTGAGCACTCAGTTGACATCCTGCTTTGTAATGAAGATGGAGGAAACCATTTACAAGATGACAATAAAGTATTCAACAATGACAACCTCGCGTGTAACAATCACTATTCTAGAGCACAGGTTGACATTAGCGAAATGCCTTCAGCCAACTCGTGAACATCTATGTGTACACCTTCTAGGGTTCCATGCGCTGATCCTCTCTTCTACCATCATGCAGAATAAGACCATGGCCAAGTTCAGGAGCATCTGTAGAAAATTTTCCATACAGGTGCTTTTCCCTAGGGAATCTTGACTGTTTATGAAGATCATCTTCACTGGCAAGGAACACAATGCTACCTTCATCCAGGAGCATAAAAAGAGGTTTTGTTTTATCAAGCCTCGCGGAGCAGATTTGGCCCAGTCCGTGGCTGCATTATTGGACAACGAGTAAGTCCTTTGCGATAATTACCAGATGGCGCCTAAGCAGATTAGAGAAACAACAGCGGTTAAGGTGTACCGAGAGGTTTCGGTGGTTCTTGTTTGTCTATCGATCTACTGTAGCAAAAGCAGTGTAACCGTTTCGCACAGCCACTCAACTTTTACTCTTTCTGTTGAAGCGTCCTATGATATAAATCTTAATCTCCGAGCCAAGTCTCCATGTCTTGCATGTATTGAATTCAACAAGGGCTTGGACTCTGGATTCTTGATAATTCATGAGGTTTGCTGGCCAGGAAATTGTTTATTACACTTGTATTCTCTACTTCATTAGCAAGCTGTTCTCCTAATGCGTTTGACTTAGTCTGATTATACTTGAGGCCTCGCAAAGTGTTAGGTTGAAAGTCTGTTTACTAGTACTAGCGCTGGGACGGGAGGGAGTACCCGCTTCTTCCCCCTGGTCAACAAACAACAACTGCCAGGAGATATGCAGAACCGCTACAATCCTTCTCTTCCAGCAGACCTAACCAACCAAAAACCTCTCGGCTATCTATCACCTGATACGTTATCTCTAAAAGGACCCTGATAAAATTTAACCTTTGTTATTGCTAAGGCATGTCCACGAGGCCGGTATTCCCAAAGTAGATCTGGTACGCGAGACGGGACGTTTAAGCCAACCACACGGCATGCATCATGTAGGCGGGTGTTATTTAAGGATCACCTAAACGTCTTGAAAAACAACTAGCGTGATGATTTTGTTCTCTTTTGATCCTGCTTGTGCTTGTTGATTCTCTGAATTAGACGCTTTGATGCCGTGGCAATGCCCTAAGGGCTCAGCTGCTTGCTGGGGGCGGCCCGCGATGAATATCACAAAACAAGGGGGTTATGAGCGTAGAAAACAAAGTAATTGACCAGAGCCGCACTTCGCATTTTATTTACTTCTAAAATTCTTGACCGTGTTTTCTTGCTTTCAAAATTATTCACGTTTGCTACACGTCATGCTTAGGAAGATATCCTCTCAAACGCTCCCAAATGTTCTTTTCTCATTCTTTAGTCTAGGTAAGCATGCCTTAGATCTTGATCTAATACACCGCTAAAAGCTCCCCTAGCCGCGATAGCTTTGGGTATATGTATACTTGTAGGATGCAAGGGTCCATCGGAGTCACAGTTCCAGCTGTACTCGATGAATGCTACCAACATAACGCAAGTTATAGGCAAGAACTGTTCGTCATGTAGCTTTTTAAACGTCCCAGAAAGATACATGTTTGGAATGTCTGGTGAGTAGATGGCAAGGGTATAGTGAAAAATGTTTCTAGGCAAAACCACTCACCGATAGTTAGGAACGTGTCGGTCTAGAAATGGGACCACACGCTGTCAGCGTGCTTTCCCAAATACCTTCAACCTCACTGAGGTTACCTTGGCCGATGTCGTAGGATCCAACAGTTCAAACACGTCTTCGACCTACACGGAGCAATACTCCCAATTCACAAGTACAGTTACTATCGATCATGCGCTAGATTACCAACTCTCAAAAGCTATTGATGGCATACTGATTGCTTCAGTTGTCCTCAACTTTTGCTTCATCCCTCTTCGATTTATCATCGACAGAACGCGAGGCAGGTCTTTAACCGCTAGAATTTTTCTCTTTTTCGAATTCCTTGACTGGGCCATGCTCTGCGCGGCTGTGGGTATGGTATATGCGATCATCAGAAGTGAAATATCTGGTGCTTATAGTGCCACACCCGAAATTCGTAGCAAGAAATGGCAGGTGAAGTTCGAAACTGGCTTTTGGTTGCTTGTTGGCGCTGCCGCCTGTCGTCCGATATATGTCGTGCTCTCCTCATTCCTATCCCGTGTGCTTGTATCCAAGCTAGCGGCGACCATAAAAGTTCTTCGACATGCCGTCGAAACTTTTCCAGACCAAGATATCATTGACAATGGTTGCAAGAGATTACTCGAGCAAGTCACGTCCGACAGGGCGCTTGCAGATCTCTTGTCGCATCATTTCAACGGATATAGTGCAAACCTCTTACTTGGAATGCCGGATTTTTCAACCGGCAGTCCACCTGGTATACTTCTCTGGGAAGACTGTCCAAGCTGCCAAACGAGAACGCCAAAACGTGCTTCAAAAGCCAGCCGACGAGGGGTGTACCTTATTGTTTTGAGCGAGTGCGGCCATGGTAATGATCGGACAGGAAGCACCTCGAAACACATGTACGTTGGCAGTGGGCGTAGCGCTGGAGGCGTAATGCTGCGAGTAAGAGAGCACACGGATCCTGAGTATCGGCGACGATCGCCCCAGTCACGCTTATACACAACTTGGGAGAGCTTCAGCAAGCCATGTGTTGGCATATATCTGCTCGCTGAGTGGGATGCGATAGCTGATGATACGCGGCCTGGATATGCGGAATCATTTGATGCTATACTACTTGCCGAAGCCATCTGCCAGGTTGACTTACGAACCTTTGGCCCAGGTGTGTGGGGAAACATGCCAGAATTCACCCAATATCTTGCACAGTATGTTCCTGTGACAACTGATACTTGGGGAGGTTGTAATGTCAATTCTGCGCTTCAGGCCTCAAGATGGGATGGCAACACTCGGAGATGATGATATACTTTATGTTTGTCTATCTGAGCAAGGATAGCGTTAGTTGATGATACATGTGAACTTAATAGACATTTGGACCATCAGCGTTGTCCCTCCTGGTATCTGATCATATTCAAATATTGACCAACCTTCAAGATTCACATATTCGAAACTCGGTGTCTCCGAAAATCCTGTTCCATGATCCATATTAATGTCTACAACGCTCCGACTAGCGTCAATATGCATTCCGAGAGTTGGGAAGTGCAGTCCAACTGAGCGCGCCAAGGCCTTCACCCCCTATTTAAGCTCGCCAAAGCCCCTGGATATTAGCTCCCGAGAAAGTACTGGCGGCACGGTCCCCCAGGGCTGCGAGATGTAGCTTTGGTAGGTAAAGAGGGTGTTGCTATGCGAAGGTGCAGTTTTTTATTGCTTTTATTTATGGCTTGTGTAAGGTTTGAATATCTGCTTGAGAGGACATAAGTAAAGTAAAAGTTACTATTTTGGCTGCTTGGGAGTGTCAGCAAAAAGATGAATAGGCTTGCATGGGGTCTAGTAATGTGTAGATACTAGAGCTAACGTTATCAATGCATATCATTCTGTTCGTACTTGGACCTGAGGTCTACTATTCTCATAAAGCGTTCGTCAGTATTTGGGGGCTAGCGATGCAAGTGGTGTAATGACCGTTAAAACAGAAGCATAGCGGCAAGATAGTTACTATCTATGCTCTAACGAGTAGCAGCGACAGTGTAATGAATAGAATAATATATCACACATTGCTTAAATGTACAGCTACTGATTCGCCTCGCTTGTTTACTTGCGTCATTCACTTTGGGTTCTGCCAATGTAATATTAACGGGTTCTCACTCCAAGTTGAACTCCTGTGGAACGCCAGCGGAGTTGCGGACAAAAGATGCACCAGCTGAAATTATGCACTGCCTGTCATATTTCTGATAGACAATACAAGGCTGATACTCAAGTCAGGTTCACATGTAAATGGTTTCATACAAGGAGAACATTTACTGAACGACACATGTATAGGAACGACAACGCTAACTCAGAAACTATAATTTAAAATAGATATTTGGGTCTTGTAGGTAGATAGGAAGTAGAGCTTACTCCTAGCTTCGAGGTGAGGAAAAAGCCTTCGAAACTTGGTGCATGCTGTGCGTGGCTAAACACTTGCAGAGACACGGCCAATGGTAGAGCTTGCTACAGAATTTTCAAAGAGAAAAAGAGGAAGCAGACAAATATACAACAGGACCCTGTATGAGCGGGGTCTCTTGCAGGATAGGAAAGATCTGCCAGAGGGTTATTTAGCTTTATGCGGTGGGGAAGCCGTCGAAGAGCACGGCACGGTTGCCGGTTATGGTATTGGTAGTTTTGGAGTTGCTGAGTCTGGCTAAGCGATGATTCGGGCTAGTTCTATTTAACAGTAGGGCTGCTTCACTCGTTTTGAAGGGAACTTATCTGTGCGACCATGTCCATCTCCTCTCCTCATCCCAAAGTTCTATCTTAAAATTAACCGTCCCTGCAATACCGAGTCTCTCCTCCAAGTCCTGCGGTTCATTTTTAAAACACCCCATTCCTTCAATCGCGAACGGTCCCAAAACACATATCCCCAATCTCTGTGTCCATTATTAATTTGATCAAAATCCCATGGTTTGGCACCTTTGCTCCACAGAAAACCGGAGTTGGGTCCTGCCTCCTCGCTCACGAATTTCACATCATTGAACATCTCCGGATTAATACCTTGTGCCCGGTGAGAACGTTGTTGGCTCTCATGGTTCTTGTCTAATGCTCGGGCGAGGAAGCTTTCCTCATCTAAGACATCGCTGCTCATCAGAGAAATCTGACGCTCCGACTTCCTCGCAGTAATGATGCTGTAGAAGAATTCTAAACCCATAGCCATACAGAACTCCTTCGTCTCCTTCAGGCGAACATGCAATAAAGCGTCTACTTTAAAATTTAGCATCGCTGTACACAGAAAGCGGCTAGCCTTGCGCTGCTAACAGATCATTGCCACATACCTGATCTCTGCCTTTGTCTCTGTGATTCCTTCTTCCCATCTGAAGGATCTGTGACACCAGCCGCTCGTAGGTACACATCATACCGATCGAGAATGTACATCCCCACACACGCCATTTCTTCCACCTCCCATATCGCAAATGCGGACAAAAATGTCCTAGATATGGCAAGAAGACCAAAGGTTCTTCTCCAGCGCTCTCGATTTTCTACGGACCAAGTCTTTTGGACATGAAATAGAGCACAGTATAGATCGAACCGATACAAAGCACGATGCACCCGCTTCAGCTCCGTCCCCGTTGGTTTACGGAAATCTGCACCAGTCTTACCTGTAACCGGATTCTCAGAAAGCATGGCGTAGCAGTATTTCAAAGCTAGCGCTTCGATCATGAGCTGATAGTTTGCCATGGGAATCAGGGTACGCAGCTCCAGCATCTCATATGGAAAGGAGCCTCTATTTCGCGTGGCCTTGTAGTCCATAAGGAAACGGGCCACCGTATCTGATCGCACCATCGGATCGAGATTTTTGGGGAGTCTCAATACTTTGAACAGCGAACGGGCTTCGAAGAATAGATCTGGTGGAAGGACTCCATGGAGGGCTTTGCCAAGGATCGCCCTCCGTTGATCGCGGTACGCCTTATGCAAGGATGGCGAAGCATGTACCAGCGCCTTCAAGGTCGTGATATCAGAACTTTGCAGTATCAAAACTTTGAGCTCGACTGGAAGACCCTCCAGCGAGCATGACGGCGCTGCTTTTCCTCTTCTTCGGCGCCGATAATATGCTGAGCCGCGGGCTACCAGTGCGCCATATTTATCCCTCAGATCTCCATTATGGTCCACGTGATTGCCTTCAGCTTGCTTGTGGTGCCCCTCGATTTTCCGAAGGAACTTCTTCATTAGCCAGCCAGTTGTGGGCAGTGAAGCGGTTGTTTAACGGCTTGATGCTTCCTGATCTACTGGTAGGAATGTTTGTTGATGGTGAGATGGATGTGGAAATGTTTGTCGCGTGGTACCTGAGGATGTAGCCGAAGAGTGGGGATCAGATGGATAACGGGAGGATCATTGAGGGGTGTTTTGGGCGTATCTACAGTAGCAGAAATGCCTCACTGTTAGATTTCTTAATGCAGGATATTAATAGCGCTTGTGCCTGGAGGGTGGGGAGGACGCACTGGTGCTGCTTGGCTATGTGCTCCAGTGTTTGTTTATTCACGAATCATATAACAGAATAGCCGACTTTTCCGGCCAGCAGACATCACAGGCACATGTCTAGGTAAGTAAGCAAGCAGTCATCTTTTTATCTTTCAGATCTATATGCTAGAATTTTATATGATATTATAGCATTAATTTTCGTACATAGGAAACTATATATCTTGAGTTTAAGACATATCTAGTTCGAAAGCCTCACTTTCATATTTCTCGTACTCTCGTCCTCTGTTCACATCCGCAAAGACCTTGGCAAAGCGTAGAACGAACTTGTAAGTTCCAGATGGAACCTTGGTCTGATCGTTCAACGTTCCATCGAATGTAGCGGCGATAGTGGCACCACGTATTCCACGAGGATTCCAGTACTGTGGGAAGCCGAGGGCAGATCCAACAGTAGGTAACCCAGCGGCGACAACCTTGTTTGGTCCTTTGACAGACACGATATCGAGTCTGGCGACAGCTGTAGCCCATCTAAAGTTCCAGATCAAACTTGGGTAACTCTTGGCTGAAGGCTTGAATACAGCTAAAGAGCCGTTCGCGCCGGTCGCCAAGCTGTTATCAAAGAATGGGAACGGCACTTCGTTATCTTGAGCGAGGATGGTAATGTCATGCATAACAGTGGCAGCACCTCCGTAAGGGATATGGATGGATTCACCACCACCAGTAATGTTTATGTAACCAGAGTAGAATGGAACAAGAGCAGCATTCAAAGAAGCATCGGGAACAGCAGAGACAGTAACACGCTTCTTCTCTCCTGGCTTGATGGTGAGGGTAGAAGGTGTAGCAACAACATTTGCGTACTTGGTATCCTGTGGGGGTGGGAATATCGCAGGCATACTGGTATCGGCTGCATCAAAAGCGTACACATTAGCAGCTCCAACGTGTGCAAGCGTATAAGTCTGGGCAGTCTTTCCGGTGTTCTGGACATAGAATGCAGCATTAGCAACGTGGTTTGCGGTGTCGTTGAAAGCAAGGTTTGCCTCGGTAACAGCGATACCAGAGTGTACAAACTTATAAGCATTAATGAGACCACCACCTTGTTGTGCAACTGAAGTCAACCATGGGGAGGTAGAAACACCATTGTTGAAAGTCGTGGGGTCTGCCGTAGCAGAGAGACCAGCGTTGATGACTTTGGGGCTGATATCTTTTCCTTTAGCTTGGAGATAAAGAGCAACAACACCAGCAGTGAACGGAGTTGCCATAGAAGTCCCACTCAATACTGCGTAGCTACCCTCCTTGGTCAAGTAAGTAGACAAGATGTTTCCACCTGGAGCAGAGACGACTGGCTTGATAGTGTTTTCGTTGCTAGGGTTCCAGGTTGAAAAGATGCTCATCTTACCACCTGATGCAGTGTTCACCTCACCAGGGGAGACGACCATAACTTCATTGTTTGCTGGGAAAGCAAACACCACCTCTTTTCCAGCAGCTAATTGAGCAACGAAGGTGGCTCCAAGAGCAGCTGTGATCATGCCGGCACCGAGGATTGGCGAATCGTCAATACCAGGAGCTGAGGCACCAGGGGCGTTGTTGTAAAACATGACATATTTAGCACCCGCATCAAAAGCAGACTGAGCCTTCACAATAAATGTACAACCTCCTCGTCGGATCAATGCAATTTTGCCGGTCAAGTCAACACCGGGGAAACCGCTACATCCATCGTTCTGTACCGCTGGATCAGTGTGGTCCGCCCAGATAGGCTCCTTGACATTGGCGAAGGTTCCAAAGCCAGGTGTGTAGCCGAATTCAGTGGTAGTGCCGTCAACGGTGTAGTTGGCTACAGTGACTACCAATGGGTTGTTGGAGTTGTCGATAGAACCAACTGATGTGACATCTTGTCCGGCGGATGCAGTAGAAGCATAGTATAAGCCATTGGCTCCATCGTTACCAGCTGCAAGCAAGCAGGTGGTTCCAAGAGCAACAATGTTTGCAGTTGCGAGGGACCATGGCCTGATGTTTTGTAAGTATGTTGCATTGGTTTCATGGTTTGGGAACATACTCTTCCGGCCATCCACTGGCACCACCAATACTGGCGGTAATAATATCAGCACCTGCATTGTATGCCATGGTGAAGGCTTCGATCAGAACATCGTTGGCAACCTGACCAGTGCAGCCGAATACTTTGTAAATACCCAAAGTTGCAGCAGGCGCAACACCAAGAATGTAGTCGTCATTGGACGCACCAATGATACCTGCTACATGAGTACCGTGGCCTTGACAATCCATGGGATCGTCGTCTGGTACGGGTGTCTCGGATCCTAAGGAGCATTCAGTACTTTTCCCTCTCCAAAGGGGAGTGCTAAAAGAATCAATCGCACATACCGGTATAATCATCTCCTACAAGATCATAACCAAACGAAACTTTAAAACCTGGTCCAAATCCACCTCCAAGAGCAGCGAGGGTATAATCGATTCTGCCATTGACGTTAGTAGTGATTTCTACTTTAGCCACATTATATCTTACCCAGTATCAACCTCAGCAATCACAATGCCCTTCCCATCAAGTCCTTCCTTGTGAAGCTTGTTTACACCACTAGTATATGGTCAGTACTGCGAGATTATTTGCTAGCAGCTCTGGAGAACTCACGTCATCACGTGTGTTGTGAAATTGTCACTGCTGATGCCAACCGCTCGCTTCAGCAAACCCTTACTTATCGAGTTCACCACAGGTGCGGCGCGGTCGAAGAGTCGTACTGGAGTAATGGTCTTGACTTGGGTCAGGTTTCCAATCACATCCAAAACCGTCTGTTCATTTTGGTCCAAATGGAAAGATGTTCCCGAGAAGACTTTTGGGTCGAAGTTCTTTCGAATGTTTGCTGCAATCTTCTTGGTTTTGAGGGTTGAGTAGAACCCATCGACGGAAACCTAGATTTAAGTCAGCGCAGTCCATTCTCCAGACCAATTGGTAAGGCAATTACCTTTTCATCGGCAAATTGAACAATATAAGCTCCCTTTAGAATGTTTTTATTGGCATCCTTGATGTTTGGGACGGCTGCAGACACTGAAGTAGCTGCCAATGCTACCGCAACGGTAGTGCTTGAGAAACGCATATTGAGGTGGAGGGAATTGGTCCTTTGCGATTGCTTGACGTGGCGCCTAAAGGTAAAGATCTCTTCATGGGGGAAGAGATGAGCTTTATACTTTCACGCGCACGACTGGACACCATGTCGGAGCAACATGCAGGCCCAAGTTGCTCGTCCCACTCCAGCTACTCCGGGAAACCCAAGATTCCGTTGTTATCACAGAGATCTCCATATTCCGTCGCCCCTTGAAAGCTTAGCCCATGGCTTGGATGCAACTAGACCCAACGTACTTTCCGAGCGACGTGAGAATGGGGCAGGTTCATGAGGTTGCCACCAACCACCAGCGTGGATATGATTGTACCACAGCTACCCCTGGACAAGACGCTTGCTCCATGCGCATATAGCACCGCATATTCAACGTTGCGAGGTTACAATATCGCTCACCCAGAACTTTGAGGATCAACCGTGGACCAACCGCGAAAGCTACCGAAATTTACACACCTGCTCCATTGATCTTTGGCCACCGCATTCCTTCAAATTGTTCGAAGCGTAGGGTCCATAAAACTGCACGACTTATTGAATTTTGGTAATATAATATCATCAAAAGTTAGTACAACATGGCTAAGTACGGATGTCGATCGCGTAAGGCAGGTGGACGTTAATCAACTCCATTAAGTTAAGCACAGGGTTTCAAGCAAGCTGGTTAGCCTTCACCGGCCTACACGAGCCATCGCAATGAGAGAGAAGCTCTCGTGTTGTACGCTCCCTTACTCTGTTAGCCTGCACTATATCATACAGCCACAACGGCAAGTGACCTGCACGGAAGGTGGAAGGAGGCTAAGATGGTGGGAGTCTGGAGAAGACGCCGAATTCGGCTATCGCAACATGCTTTGATCATTACAGTTCTCATGTATCGTCCCTGCAGAAGTTCCGGGTATTTATCCAGCTGCCAATCCAAGACAAGCCGTTTCTTGGCTGCGTTCGGCCCTGAGTACGCCCAATCTCATCTTTGCACCGTTATGCAAGGTCGAAAAAAAGAGGGGGAATATATGAGCGAAATGCATAAAGATCTCACGCACCTACGCATCTCAATCTTGAGACCACTGATGTTGAAAACCCACGATCATATGTGTGTCTCGTGAGCGTGCTCTTCGTAAGTTTAATGGAAGAAGGTTGTTACCGAGGCCGAAGAACTTGGAACCGTCAGAAGCTTATTTGTCCCGCGTGGCCATGGCTTAAACTGGGGCCGGGGAACATCCACCGATAGGGAAGAGTACTAAATATCCTATCCTATACGTACAGTTCAATGAAGTAGTAGTACGGCGTAGTTACTGCCCCTGTACTGGAAATGGACGAGATCTCCTACCACCATCCCACTAGCCCCTTTAATATCAGAGCCCCATTGTCCAATCACCCACTTGCTTGTATCACCAGCCTAAAACGGACTCGCTCTGGCTCCGTCAAAGCATGGGAAGTTATATTACTTAAAGGCTAGCAACTCTCTGGCGCCATATCTTATACAAATGACGGGTGGCAAGCCAGTGAATCCATCGTATGCTCCGTGTCGCTCGAAAGTTCATTGCATGAAGCCGAGCCGTCATCTCCTTGGGTGTTAGATAATCGAACGATACTCAACGCATACCGCGAATGTCACAATCACGAGCTAGCTCCTTCGTATTAAAGGAGCGGCGCTTGCTTTCCATTTTGGATTTTTTTTTTGGCTTCTGATTGTTTGTTTTTTCCAACTCTTAGAATGCAGAGGCTGTGCTGCGTCCGTGCTTGGTAATCTAAATGCCACACTTTCGATTCCTCCTGGCTGATGTTGGAAAATGTCAGCGAGAATAGCCAGTTCTACGCGTCATAGATGCATTCCAGCCTGCTGCCGGAAATATACAAAACTCTATTGCATGCAAAATTGTGTCAGGAGCCCTCCGGCATGTGCTACTTAGTTTGCTGATCATCTTGGTGGCTTTTCTGACGGAAATCATCGGTCTCCGTGGAACTTCGCAATACCTTCTATGTGATAGACTAAAGCAAGGCTTCGGAAGTCATATCCCTTTTTTATAAAATATACAATTATCTTAGCTATGCAAGCACTTTCGACATTGAAATACGTGTTGCGAGATTTTGTGCGGAGAACTACCGAGCGAAAATCCCATGCTCAGTACTACTGAATTTGATTGCATTTCCTTGGTGAAAATTCATCTCGATACACTATTCATCCCGTTTTAAAACACTCTCTTGTATCACCAGCTGAGGAACTCTTCAAGTTAAAGGGGCTCGTCTAACCATATCACGTGATATGTTGATATTGACTGTGTTGGAACTATGGCATATAGATACATATAAGAGTTGCCTTGACTGAGTGTGTTACTCAAGAGTTTAGAATAGTTGTCTAGGTTGGGACTAGATCCATTCCATAGGGCGTGAACATCAGATGATTTAGAAAATAATGAAAGAAACGGCTTGTGAAAATTAGGTAGATCGAGGGAGGATCAAAAGAGCTGCTCTACTTAGGATACTGTTCTGCATAGCTAGCTTGGTACAACTGAAGAGAACGTAAATAAAATATCAGATGCTTCTCTAGGATTTCGATGCTAGCAACGCAATCCTAGGAAGATTAATAGCCAGGGAACGAAACCAGCCAACTGTCCCCAATGCAGGAATTTTCCTATTAATATTTTAAGAGATATAAAATACAAAATGTCACACTCATATTAGCGAATGCTTAGCATCTGCTTCTTTAGCAACCTCAATGGTTTTCGCTAGAATATTTCTCTCTTCTTCAGTAAGCGGAGTTGCTTTTCCTTCATTCATACAACTCATATCAACCTTTGTAGCTCCTTTTTGCCACTGCCCATCTATCATCCAATGAGTCGGCAACTCATATTTAGTCTTATCAACATGCTTATTCTTCAACAAACTCCCATTAAACCAAAACAACCGATCCTTCTCATCAACATGGGCAATGGTAAACCCGCAAACGTCCGAAGTGCCTTTCGGGTACTGGTCTTTGAGCGATCCGATTATCGCACCATAATGTTTTTCAAAGGTGTATGGCACTCCACATAGCTCTAATCCAAACCACCAGCTCTCTTTATCACCGTAGGTCATTTTGTAAGTCGTCTCATCTCGTACAGCTTTGATGTTTTGCCAACAAACGTGCAGCAGTGCTGTGAATATAGGCACTCGTGTCTTGTCAAGAACCACAACGCCTGAATCTGCTTCCTCGGCATAGCCTTCTGCCCATACACGAGACTTAAGAAGCATGGGGCTAGGAGTCCTGTTCTTCATCTCCTGCTTCCACCACTTATGTCGGTGTGGAAACGCTCCTTGCCATAGAAGCCGGTCGTGGAAGAATAGAGCACCCGTACCAACGTACCCACCATGGGAGAACAACGCCTCTGGAGATTGGAGGAATACTGAATCAGCATCTACAAGAATGACTTGTTCGAATTTGCTTGCTAGCGCAGCAAAAGGCTTAATTGCCCAGTTTTTCTCGAGCTGCATGCTCTTATCGTCAAAAACAGTTAGGATATCCAAAAACTCAATTCCTGTTGTGAGTGATTCAAGAACTTTCCGATTTGATGATGCAAGGTCCTTTTCTCCTGCATACACAACCTGGATTGGGAGATCGCATTTCAGAACATGGCGTATTGATAGAATGAGATGACATGCATAGCGGAAGTCCTGGGTTCCAAGGGCCATAACTATTCCGCGGGAACCCGGAATAAAGGAATTCCGAAGAGCCTTAAGATGGCCATCGTCCTCTTGTTTGGTGGGATTCCGAATGAATGGGAACATAGATTTGCTGACTCGCTCAATAGCTTTGGGGAATGGATGTTTTGCGCCAGCGGCACTTATGAAGCTGGTGATGATCTCAACGCGCTGCCCAAGCGCTCCAAAATATTCCCCATATGACGGGCCTTCAAATGGATAGTCGATAAAATACTTTGCAACGCCATCAATGAAATTGGCAGGGGGCGAAGACTCCCCTACAAGCGGCGGTCTTGATGATGGCGTTGAAAGTTGAGGCGTTTGGCCACGACTTGAGAATCGGGGGGTAATATATATCCAAAAGAAAACCGTACAGAATATTGCTGGAACGAGGAATGTACCATAGAGCTTCCTCTGCGACATATGCATCATAGTAGCATTCAGCTCATTGGGGATGAGTGTATCATTCCTTGGGTTTAAGAAATATTGGAAAGCATGAAGAAAAGCAAATTGGATGCAAGATAAAAGAAACAACGATTCGGTTTAAAGTGTGAAAAGCGATTAAATTATATGTAAACCAACAACAAGTGATGATGTCCTTTGCTTGAGAATAGAGAGTACAGAAATTGTACGCGCGGATCCCACGAAGCTGTGCCGTGCTACCGGAGATAAGCAGGGGAACTGATTCGTCGCTAGGTTCTCTGTGGATATTTTGGTTCGTCTCATCAGCAGCAACACCATAAAACTCTATGCAATGCGCCTGAAGCTGCTAGAAGCGTTAAAGGATTAATAGAACTGGGCTCGATGAAATATTACATCTACCTTTCATCTGCGAATAAATTAAAGCTTGAGAGAAACCACAGGGTTATGCTTAATTCCCGGGGGAACGATTAGAAGGCTACACTTATTTGGAGCCGTCCTATGGGAGGCACACTGTTGTTGAGATACAGGACGTCGAGCTGAAGGGGAAGAATGAATGCATCGCTTGTATTGATATGCGTAAAATAATACTGTTTGATATTGAAAAAGGTTCCAAGAGCACTACGTCTTCGTTCTCCACTGGGTGACGCGGCAGTTTGAGAAAGCACATAAGTATAGAAATATATAAAGCTTGACAAATCCGCCCAGTCAACCAGACGAGGCCAGCTCCTCACGTACGTACCATTCTGTCTGTCGATGGAAACTTACTATGAGTGCTGCAGCTCTTAGTGTTCCCAAGGCAGTACCTACTGCTCTACCGTGTTCTAAACATACTTCCATGTTACAGCATGTCTTCTTTCGCGCTCGTTTTCACTTCATTTGACAGTCTGTATTGGTCTAGACGACTGCTAGAAACAGCTGTCTGTGGAAGCATTGTTTTCGACATCTACAGCAAAGGCTAGCTCCACGCTATGAATTCCAGGTGGGAGTTCTAATGTTGTGGACAAAGTCGAGACTTGATGATTAATGTTTGGAAACTGGCAGTCTAAGCGTAACTCTTCTCAAGTAGACTTCGCTGCCACTAGTTCCTCCGGTTTCTGTTATGCTAGACATCCGTCGTCTGCTGTTGCTGTTTGGAATGTCGACCGAGCACCCGAATCTTTTTGTTTTTGGTAACTGATACAAACCAGAAATAATTACAGAGAAGGATCTGCCAGACTAGTAACCAGAAGCATTCTGACGATCCCTTGCTTAATTTCTCCAGTTGCAAAAGAGCATTTCGAGGGATCACAAATGCCAAGCATTTGATGATACATGGCACGTTTTCACTATTCGGACATGAAACAAATTCTTGAAACATATCCCGCCTATCCAAGATCAGACGACGGGGATCTAAGGACGAACGGAAATGTCTTGCGCTTGCTTCGCGCTGTGCCTGTAGCTCCTAATCCCCATTTTCCATTGAAGACGCCTTTTCACAAGCTCATAATCCATCAACCTTCTTATCTGGCTGGACCACTGCCTGGAGCACTTTTCTTCTTCACAATATTGTATTATTGCTGCAATTTTCTTGCGTACTTGACCTAATACTTAAATTATGCTTTCTTCGATATTTCTGGCGCAGGTTTCGCTATCCACAGCTTTATTGCTCAGTGTATCTCCCGCGGACATCTCATCATCCATTCTCAATAGTAAATATCCTACATCACAACTGAGTAATTCAACTTGTTCACTTTTGCAACATGGAGGCTTCCAGGGCGCACTGCGTGTTTTCAATGACTTTGAGACCTGCTATAAGAGTCCCGAAGAGCTACCCTCAACACCAATTGCCAACACTCGCTCACCCTGGATAGAGGAATCAATAACCTGCACAGCCAATGCGTCCACTAAATTCTGCACGTATCACACACCAGAGTTCGCGAACTATCGCGGACTCTCAGTGCTCACGAAACCAGAAATTGCCGGGAAAATAGCTACATACCGAAGTGTTGTCTCTCCCGCGACCGAAACCCCAGAGCTAGCATATCCCCCGCCATTTGAGATCAAACAGCTTCCGGGGCGAGGGATGGGAGTTATTGCAAATCGCACAATTGAGAGAGGGGAGACACTGTTTGCTCATGCCGTGGTAGGAATTTTCCATAACGATGTCTTTACCCACAAAGGACACCAGCATTATCATGAGTACGAAGGGTTGTTTCACGATGCCGTTGACCAGCTGCCAACTCAAACCAATGAAAAGTTCTGGGCACTAGCTACGCATGAGGAAGGAGGAGTTGATGGCGTAATTGGGAGACTCAATACCAACGTGTTCGCTGTGAATATGGGTGGGGAAGAGCATAGTGTGATTGTACCTGAGACAGCGGTTGGTAGTCCTAAAGTGAATTGCCCAAGATGATAGCTAACATATGTGTCACAATAGAGAATGAACCACGACTGTAGACCAAAGTAAGGCTTCTCAAACCTGCCACTTTTCACAAATACTAACGAGTGAATCAGCGCTATGTACTATTTAGATATAAACTCTCTTGTGCATTACACCCACGCATCAAGAACAATTCAGCCAGGAGAGGAGATTACAATTACTTGTTGGTTTCCCTTTAACTCATCAACCACTAAACTAACACTATAAGATATTGATCCCCTGCAAACTTACGAGGAACGACAAGATGCCATCAAAAGCAGCTGGGGATTCCAATGCACATGCAAGCACTGCACCACGGACTACATGTTCCGTAGAGAAAGCGACATGCGTATCAAACTAATTGTCCAGCTCAACAAAGAATTCGAAGGCATCTCCAGGAGCAGTAAGGCTATTGAAGACATGATCCCTAAGGCCGAAGTCCTCGTAAGTCTCTATGACCAAGAGAAGCTGTATGGTGCGATGGAAGATCCTTATCGAATTGCGGCATTAAGTTTTATGAAAGCAGGGAGAGTATGGGAGGCGGTGAAGTGGACGATGAAAGCTACGGAAGCCTTTCTGATTGCAGAGGGAAATAGTCAATCGATGGTAAATGATATGAAAGAGATGGGGCAGTTGCCGGAACTTCAGGAGGGAGATGGGGACACAATTATTAGCGAGCCCCTTTACGGATAGAGACATCGTACATTCTTCATAGCATTCTTCACGCTGAGCATTGCTCGCGCCAATAAAACATTGATAGACAAGGTTCCCCTTTCGAAATATTGGATTTTCTCTTGTTATATTTTGATCGCATTACTTTTGACGAAGGATCAGGTTCATTTCGCGATGGGTACTGTCGAAACTTCATCGGAAGGGACATTGCGGCCCCTAGGTACATATCAGAAAATCAGGTCCAAGAAGAAACGCAGCTCACGAAATATACAGGCAGGCTGGAGAAGAAATTTGCAACCTGGAACCATCTAAATATCTACTACAACATCGGCATAACAGGTTACTACGTCCTCCAGCCCTTCTCTTCCATCGCCTCCCTCGAGCAAACAATCTACGCTGCCCTCTCCCTCGTAGTTCACCAACATCCCATCCTCTCCGTTATTATCGCCAACATTTCTACCCCATGCCCTTCCTTTGATAATCTTCCCTACTTCGATCTCCAAAACGTAGTGTCTATTATCGACCGCCAACGACCCTATCCCAGCGGCGATGGACGTGATGTCGAGCTCGACGAGCTACTTGAAACACCGCACAACGAATCTTTTGAGAATGATGCAAATGATGTACCATTTTGGAGGCTGCTGATTTTGAGGAACCCTGTGCAAGGTGGTGATCACACTTTTACGGCCTCGTTTGTCTATCATCCAGCTATCGCGGATGGCATTTCTGGTCTCGTATTCCACAAACACTTCCTCGCCGCTCTCAACTCATCTCCAAAGCCCTTACGTAGCGCCATAACCCAGACACCAAAGATACCTCTCTTACCTGAGCTAGAGAAACATTGTTCCTTCCCAGTCAGTTTCTTACGACTGGTAAAAGCTTTCTTCGAAGACAAATTTTCATCCCTTCCTCGTGGAATCTGGGCTGGCGCACCAGCTTCAATGAAGGGTCAGCGTCGCTTTAGATCTGCGACGCTTTCTCCATCTATCACCTCGGATTTTACAGCAGCTTGTCAGAGCAATGGAACGACCTTGCAAGCTACCATTCAGGTCTTAGCTGCCGAATCACTATTTTCGATTCTTCCCAATAAGTTCAAGCGTGTGGACTGCAATATTGTCGTATCATTGAGAGGTTTGCTTGATGAGTTGGCAGTGAAGGAGAGTATGGGAGCGCTCAGTTCGTCCACGCTCGATCAATATGATCGGAGTATGTTTGAGACGGATGGGTTCCGGTGGAATGAAGCACATCGTTCGAGAGATGTCATTGCGGTATACCACGAACTTAAGGGGAAGGATGACATGGTAGGATTGCTGAAATATGTCAAAAATTACAAAAAACAATGTTGGAGCAAGGTTGGACGGCCACGTGTGGCGGGGTTCGAGATCAACAATGCTGGGATCTTTGAAGAGGACAGGAGTGTAGAGATCAGTGATCGTATTGATGAGGAAGAAACCGAGGAGTGGAAGGTGGGGAGAATGGTCTTTAGTCAGAGTGCAGGAGTATTGAGCGCAGCAGTAATGATAAGTATAGTGATCGGAGGCGATGGAGGTTTGACCTTAGGATATGCGTGGCAAAAAGGTGCAGTAGACAAGACTATTGTGGTCAAGCTAATGGAGAAGATGCAAATTGGAGTAAAGAAGCTAGCTCGTTCAGAGTAATAGTATATCGTCTAATATTCGCTGTTATGGCTTACATGTGGCCGATATCCTGGGCATAGAGTTATGCATGTAGCTGTCTCACTTCTACCAATGTGTGCACACGGTTTCATGGTATCTTATTCAATATCAAAATCTATCCCTGGGTATCCTTTTATTACTCACCAAACGCCGAACTCAAATATCTTCGTCCAACTCGAATGGAGCATCATCATCCTCATGAGGTGCGCCGTCATCTTGGTATTCCCCCTCTCCAGATTGTTGAACCTCTTCATTGAGCCCATCCTCACCGTCGGATCTGACACTACCATAACCCAATCCAGGGCTGTCCTTATCATTACCAAAAGTTGCTTCCGATTCGCTCTTAAAACTGTCGCGCCTTCCACTGCCCACAGCCCCAGATTCTTCTGTATCTCTACTAACAACTTCGGTTTTTTTGGGTCTACCTCGTTTTTTTCCGCTTGGCAGAGGTTGAATGGTCGCCTTTGGTTTGGCTCTGGGTTTTGGAGTAGATTTGGATTTTGGCTCCCGCTTTGGTTGATCAGGAGGCAATATGAGGACGTCACTTTCTATCTCCTGTATTCTTAGTCTCGCAGCTTCTAATTTAGGAGCATCGAGCCCTGCTGCAATTTCGCGTTCTAGTCTTTCTTTTTCATCTTTTCTCTTCTTTTCCAGTATTTTCAGCCATGATTTGTCCTTCAAAGCATCCGTGTGCCTTGCCAAGATAGAAACCTGATCTGCTTCTCCCTTCACCCGTTTGATATTCGCTAGCCGCTCAAGAAAAGGCACAGCTCTCTTTCTAGAATTACTGAATGCGACATTCTTAGGTATGACTAGCTCATGCTTCATGAAATCCGGCTTCATTCCAGCACGTTCTTCAACGGGGATAGGTGCTTGTGCAACTCGTTTTGAGAGGATACGCACAGATGAGGCAGCAACGAGATCTACTTCATCGGGAAGTTGCTTTATAACTGGTAAAGGGTCGTCGATATCCCTCTCAGTGAACAGAAACTCTGTGCCCATATTCTGAACCCAATTACACTCGAAAATACTCCCACCATAAGACACCAATGGAGTTTGTGTATGGATTCCAGATATTTGAAGACTTGTAGGTCTTTCAAGCGGTGGATCATTAGCCTCAACGTCATCATCATCTTCCATTGCCAATATTGTACCACCACCCCGCTTCCTCTTAGGCTTTCCTAGTCCTTGCCCAGGACCATGACCTATCCCAGGATTTGTCCACATCGTTCGGATTTCACGGCCGTCGGCATCTTTAGTGATTTTCCAATCTCTTCTGAACATCTTCATTACTTCGTCACCATCAGAGTCTCCACCTTGGCTATCGTTATCCTCCTCCTGCTGTGCTTGAGTCGGCGATTGCGGTGTGTCTTCTTTGTAGCGTTCGTCATCCTCGTCATCTTCATCTTCCTCGTCGTCTTCTTCGTCATCATCCTGATCATCGCCTTTTTTCTTCTTGCCCCCTTTCCTTTTCTTGGGAATCTTGTAGCCACGATCGGGACCAATTTTAGCTGGAAGGGTGAGGTCAAGGGTAACATAGTAAGTCTGTAGTTTTAGCATACACTCATGGCGATTGGGTAACAAGAACGTACCTCTGTTTCAGTAGTCGAATATTCATACTCCCATTCATCAGAATCATCGTCTTTACTACTTGTAAATGATGGCCCTGTATAGTGTGATTGCTGGTCTCGAGATGGGGATTGAGGTGCTGAGTCAGAATGCGAATTGGTCATGGCGCGCTGCCGGAATTGAAAAGAGCCATTCATATCTGATTCCTAGATCGATTCTAAATGGAACCATACAAAGTGCAACTACTCAGCTGTGTAAAGTCATGGCTGTTGTAGTAGAATGGTGAGGAAACATCCCACCAAGATCTAGACCAAACGTCCGAGGCTGTGGGTCAGCCTTGTTGCCAAGACTTATACGTTCTGGGAACCATATTAACATAAACTGCGGCGCAGATTGCTTTGTACCTAATGTCAATTTTGAAGTCATACGTGATTGCATGACAAAATAAGCTGAAGTTGTTAATTAAATATGTTTAGAAACATAAAACAGAACGCTTATCTTATAACTTCATTATACATATCGGTATTACCATTGTTATCTGAATTGATGGACATTGATGTCTTAAGTACACTCACTACGGCTTTAGGCGGACTCATACTTTTTTTACCTGATGAATGTAGAGAGTGTACCTCTCTTAATACCAATTAAGTAATTCATGATGTGCTACTTCATGTGTTGCCTGTGCCGCTGATTCCATGCGTGCTTGAACCCACCCATGCTCAATTGCAGAACTTGAGCACGAGGCCGATACTTCGGTGAGGGAATTTGAATGACTAAGTGTTGTAAAAAGAGCCCTTAACATATAAAATATTCCTCAGCTGAAAAGGCTTGTAAAATCAAGACCATGTCTAACGTCGGGCTCTCATACGAAAGAAGGAAACTCGGAATATAACCTTTCAATTACTCACTAAACCTTTCATGGACCCACTTCCCAACCAATTTTCCTTCAAGTCCTACAGAATATCTATTCAATCAACGTCTATTCGGTTGCCTAAATTCTACCTCGACTAAGGTACCTCCAGCTCGTACGGCCCCCTCGCTTAAGTCTCACTAACCGAGCCCCTATTCCCAACTTCCTCTTCCGTCAGTTGACAATTGTCATTTCGACAACACAAACACCAATCAGCACTTCACGTCTTATTTCCCCTCCATCCTCCAGGCAACATATCAAACTTAGTTGTGCGACCCCCGAATTAAGATAAATAAAGCCTGATCTCCCACATTTCTTCTGTGCCGCTCACCTCATCCCACTTCCCACTTTCTAAGTTGTCAAAACGCCGAATTTTCAACAATGTTTCAGTTATGGGATATCGTCCAACACCTGGTCGATCCGCTAGTCTTCTTACTTCTTGCTTCAACTTATCTTCCTGCTACCATCTACTCCCTCATTGTCAGCGGTAACATCGGGACTTTGCTCTCCCCTTCATTGTTCAAGGACGCGTGGTTCGCGCGTTTTTGGGGGGTGACTGGTCCGCTCATTCGCGAGAATGCCTCTATCAATGCTGACCCATTAATCAAGCTCGCCCATGGTACCGTCCTCGAGATCGGTCCTGGGAGTGGAGAATGGGTTCATCTATACGACAAGAGCAAGGTTAGTAAGATATATGGGGTTGAACCTAATAGAGATCATCACAATGGTTTAAGAAAAAAGATCAAGGAAGCGGGATTAAGTGACATTTATGAGATTGTCTCAGCGGGCGTGGAAGAGTTGGGGGAGGAGTGGGTGGCGAGAAAGGAAGTGGATTGCGTCGTCACAGTTAGTAGATTTTTTTTATTTTGCATCGTGATGAGAAAAAGCAGGAGGTGAGTGTATAAGTGGAAAGAAGCTAATTTTAGTAGATCCAATGTCTCTGCTCAATCCCCAAGCCCCAAATTATGATCAAGGAGCTGTATGATTATCTCAAAGATGGTGGACAGTGGATTGTCTATGAGCATGTAAAAACACAACACAAAGGCTGGGTTTCTAAATATCAAGGTATTTACTCATCCAGTGGTGAGAACTGGAGCATGCTAATATGAGTTAGCAACGATTGATATAGTATGGCCGACTTTTCTGGGTGGGTGTTCTATTACGAGGGATACAGAGAAGTGGCTGAGAGAGGCTGGGCAATGGAGTGAGGTCGACATAAAGCAGCCACCTGACGAGCCATACTATCAGATTATTCCACATATCATGGGGGTCTTGAAGAAATGAGGGTTCTATCCGGGAAGTGAAAGGGGGGGGGGGGTTGTTCGTTGACAGATTTACAACAGTGTTCCAAGTTCTATATATGTTTGAAATTGTCATTCGATTTATTTACAGCTATATCAAATTGATCTTCAGGTTGTCAGATCACGATGCCAGTGCCTTTTGTCCAAACGCCTTACTATACAAGTCGCTAATACCAAAAGCCTAGAACTTGCTACTCCTTTCCTTAGGAACCTTTCTATCCTCTAACTTCTCTAAGTCTTTCTTTTTGTGATAGTGAGGCGCCACCTCGGTCAACCACTCCGCTTGAATGGCCATCGTGTTCCGAGCAAACTCCTTCGATGTCAGCACCAACTCAAAGTAGATAATCATCTTTGGCGGAGGGTCCTCAGAGAACAAAACTGAGCTAGGATGAATGAAGATTGTGTTGTTTTTCTTTAGCGTGCGATAAGACTGTCCTCCTCGATCGAGACGCGCTGCCGAGGGAAAGAATCCCGCAGTGAGAGCTTTCTTAACAGGCATCTGCTCAGTGCCGCAAGTACTGAGAACAACCTCGACCCGCTCGCAGAGTTTCGCTAGCTGGTCTCGTACATCCCTTGCACGAGTAAGACACTTCTGCTGTAAGAAGTTCTCTTTTGCCCATATTGGAGAGTAGTCCGAGCTTTCCCATTCTTGATATATCTTTAGTAGTGTTAACATGTCACCGCCATCTTTGACGGTAAACCGCGCTCTGGCGCTATCAGCGTGTATCTTCTTATCCTTAGGCCTCATGAACAAAGCACCACTTTCTTGTAACATTGAGACAACGTTGATCACCTCCTCAGAACATCCGTATTTGTCGGCAGATAAGATTGCTTTGGAGATACCAATATCTACCGGAAGCTCTGCCATTTTCCGTCCTACCGTTGTAAGCTCACCCTTTGAGTTCAATGCTCCCAACGCATAAAGACCATCAAGTGCCGAAATCAGCATATCAGCGCTAGGCGGACTTATGAAATCGAAATCTAAGAGATCGTTGATTCCTAATGATTTCAAAAGTAGTACAGGATTATTAAGGTTGGTTCTTTGGATTTCTGGTGTAGTGCTTTCCTCCATTTCATTCATGTAAGACCACTTCGTGTACAAGCGGAAGCATTTACCAGGTCCTGTTCGGCCTGCTCTTCCCGCGCGTTGACCTGCACTGGCGCGTGAGATAGGGACGGCAGCCAACTGACTCATTTGATTTGCTGGATTGTAATTCAATTCTTTTACCATACCAGAATCAACAACGTAGCTTACACCATCAAGAGTGATAGACGTCTCTGCAATATTCGTTGCAAGAATCACCTTACGTGAGTTGGGTGGAGTAGGTTCGAATATCTTATTCTGTAGCTCAGAGCTCAAGTTGGCGTAAATACACACGACGACTAACTCTTTAATTCGAGTACCTAGCTTGCGACTGATTGTCGTTATTTGCTCTTCGGCTGAATCGATCTCTTCCTGTCCCGTAAGAAAAACTAATATGTCTCCAGAGGGCTGAGATGCGTGAATCTGGAATACAGTTGTGATAGCTGCAGCAAGATAATTTGCCTCTGGCTGGGGGGTGTAATGTACATCGACAGGGTATCGTCTTCCCGGAACGTTGAAGATTGGGCAATCGTCAAGATATTCCGAGAACAATGATGCGTTCAGTGTGGCACTACTGATGATAAGTTTGAGATTGGGTCGTGCACGAATCAGATCCTTCAGAAGAGCTAATAATACGTCGGTGTTGACGTTCCGTTCGTGTGCCTCATCGATAATAATACATGAGTAAGTATCCAGTGATGGATCGCCCATAAGAATTCGCAGGAGCTGTCCGTCTGTCATATACACAATCTCTGTTTTATCGGAGGTATTATTCTCAAAACGAATACTGAAACCAACTTCATTACCCAACCGGACAGAAGCTTCTTCAGCAACTCTTGCAGCTACAGACATGGCAGCAACTCTCCTGGGTTGTGTAACTCCGATCTTCATTATACCATCCTCTCCCTTGCAATAGCCTGCTTCACGCAGATACTGTGGAATTTGAGTTGTTTTTCCAGAACCTGTTTCGGCAACAACAACCAGACATTGATACTGTTCTAGTGCCTCTAACAGTTGACTGCGGTATGTATAAATCGGTAAAGACTCGCGAACTTCTTGCATTGATTTTTGCTTAGCTTCCGCAACATCAATTTTCTTCAGCATATCGAGTTGTTCTTTAGAAAGCTGATTTCCTTCATTGGGTAACTTTTCCATAACCCATTTGATTCCTTGCTCCTCATCCAGCACGTAGTCATATTCGCCATCATCAAATCTTTCGGTGCTTTTGATTTGGCTTTGTTGCTTTGACATTTGGTCCCTCTCCCATTCTTGCTGTTCTGTCAAAGGAGCTTTCTCTTGACCATACTCATCTCTCTCGACATGCCGCGTATAAAGAGCAGCTTCTCTCTTCTTGGCATCCACTTGCTGGTCTGCAAATTGGAATCCCTCAACATGTGTATCAATTGCTGCCCTTTCCTCGGCCAAGCGCAGAGTCTCCTTCCTAAACTGAAACTCTTCGCGCTCTCTTCGCGAAAGCTTGACGCCTGACCGTATCTCTTCATCATCGTCAGCGACCTGTTTTCTCAGTAATGCGACACGTTCTGTCTCTCGTTTTGCCAAATATGAATATCGTGATTGCTGTCGGAGATCAGGGAGTGCCGCTGTCCTTTGAGCAGCATCATCCTTTAGAACTTCCTTTCCCTCTTTGCCTCCATCCTTTTTCGACTTCTCCTTTGAGAGTAACCGGGCTTGATATGCTTCCTTCTCAGCCTTATCCCGCCTTCTCTCCTTCTCGTCTTCAGAAAGAGAGTCCTCGTGCGATATCCTTGCCTTCTTTGCAACCGGCTCGCCAATTGTCTCCTCAGACTGGTACTCTTCATCTCCCCATCTATCCTCAAAATCTGCCTCATTGTCTCTCCGGCGGATGGCCTTGGAACGCGTTTCATCTCGAGGCTGGGAATTTTCTCTGCGGTGAGGGGAACGACTTCGAGATCTGCGCTTCTCACGGCGGGCGGATGTCGACTTTTCGGAGCGCTTTCTGCTCTTTTCCTTCTTCTCTACTTTGGCAGGGCCTAAATCATCGTCGTCCATAGGAAGGAGGGCATATTTTTTAGACGACATGGCCGGCAAATGCTACTAAATGAGTGGACGGACGCAGAACTCTAAACTTAGAGTTAATGGTTGGGGCATAAGTAGTTATTAGGGCACATACTTGCGACAGAGAAAACGTAGACCGTCGAACTTCGAGATTCAGATACTCCCTATTTTGGTAAGGCGACAGCTCAAGCTATTTTGCCATACTGGTCTGCATGCTCTACCAAAGCAAGAAGACTGCAAGGCTTAGCTCGCGCTCGGCGAGGCTGCGGATACCCCTGCCATGGCAGCTGAAGGTTAATCAAGACCCCTGTCCAGATAACAAAAGAATGAACGTGGTCTTTTGAAGGCTGTCTTTTGGATTTATACTACGATCTCCACACCACCAATTCGCTCTTTGTAAAACTACTTGCACTCTTTACTTTCTCCATCCTTTCTTCTGATGGTTTGTGCTGACAAGCACCATTAAATTGACATTCTGTTCTCAGCGGGTGTTTCTTCGGCGCAAACATGTGGTTTACATCTACACTATTTCTAGTGCTATGCATATTGCAGCTGGCAGCATGTGCCACAGACTTCTACAAAGTAAGGTGCTATAACATTATTCATTTCAAATTGCTAACCATATGAAGCTTCTTGGCTTAGACAAAAGTTGTTCGGAACGAGATATCAAGAGAGCATATCGGGTAATGAGCAAAAAGTTCCATCCTGACAAGAATCCGTATGGGTAATCCTAGATCAATGCAAGGCCACACCTGACATATTTTTTAGAGGTAATGAAGAGGCAAAGAAAAAGTTCGTTGAGGTTGCGGAAGCTTATGAAGCTCTCTCCGATTCTGAGACTCGCAAAATCTACGATCAGTATGGACACGAGGGTTTGAAACAACGCCAGCAAGGTGGTGGTGGTCGCCATCATGATCCGTTCGACATGTTCTCGCGGTTTTTCGGGGGAAATGGCCATTTCGGTCACCAGCCCGGAGAACGACGTGGGCCAGATATGGAAGTTAGAGTTGGGGTTCCGCTTCGCGATTTCTATAACGGTCATTCAACAGAGTTTCAGCTTGAGAAGCAGCAAATCTGTGACGAATGTGACGGCAGTGGAAGTGCAGACGGTGTGGTTGATCAATGCCAACACTGTGGTGGACACGGAATAGTGATCAAAAAACATCAGCTTGCGCCAGGAATCTTCCAACAGGTTCAAGCACAATGTGACAAGTGCGGAGGTCAAGGCAAAACTATCAAACACAAATGTCCAGTCTGTAGCGGTAGTCGGGTCGTGCGTAAAGTCAATACGTTCCAGCTTGTAATTGAAAAAGGCGCACCAAAGGGGCATCGCATCAAGTATGAAAATGATGCAGATGAAAGCCCGGACTATGTAGCAGGCGATTTACTGGTCACACTTGCCGAGAAGGAACCCAGTCTGACTGAGGATAATGAAGGAAAATTAGATGGAACTTTCTTCAGGAGGAGAGGAGATGATCTATACTGGAGAGAAGTCCTTTCGCTGAGGGAAGCATGGATGGGCGGCTGGACACGAAATCTCACACATCTCGATGGCCACGTCGTACAACTCAGCCGATCCAGAGGAGAGACCATCCAACCTTCCCAAATCCAACGAGTAGTAGGAGAAGGTATGCCTAAATGGCATGAAGATGGTGATTCGGTCTACCACCAAACTGAGTTCGGTGATTTATTGGTAGAATACACCGTGGTGTTACCAGATCAAATGGAAAAGCCCATGGAGAAAGATTTCTGGGCACTGTGGGAGAAGTGGAGGAAGAAGAACGGCGTTGATCTACAAAAGGATAGTGGACGGCCAGCAAAGCCTGTTATGCCCGAACGTAAGGATGAGTTGTGAGATTTTATTGTATAATTAATAGATCCCAAATATTTATAAACTTCAAATATCTCGCCTTCACCTCTATTTTGTCATCATCTGCGTTGATGTAATGTTATTGATGGCGAGAAGTTATTTTCCCTAAAATCAAAGCTTTATGACAAGCTACACTCCAAGCGGAAGAGCGCAGTGCCTTTACTTCTAGCATTGATGGTATATAAGGATCCCTTGAGTATCACAGAGACGTTTGTTCTGAAGCGCTAGCACGCAATGCAGCTTTCACAATCAATGCATCAAAGCTAGAGCATACTTAGGAAATACTCCATAAATGCCCATTTCCTCTATCCCACAGGCGAAGCCTCGAACCTATCTACAAATTTGGCCAGATGACAATCTGTAACTTTAATTATAATACCAAACAAGATCCATTAACCCACGGGGTTGTACATATAGCTTCGGCTCAGAAAGGAGGGTTAAGAGAGTGTGAAACTTTTCTCTTATTAAAGCATAGACAAGTGATTTGGCCCCCAGAAGTTCTTATGAAATCAGTCATTGGAACTTAGTTTAAGGTGAAGGTTCATAATCTAAAAGAGGAGAGACCTTTAAAAGCTCGGTCTAGTTCCTGCTAAGGATGCACATCTACTCTGTTATGACTATGCTTTTTTATGTTATGTATGCCCTGCCCCTCTTTCATCTTTCCACTACCCCAACCTTGGCAATCACCCGTTCACCCATTTTCCTCTAAGGTTTTCTTGAAAGACCCTCTGGAACAAGATAGCTGAGCATTGTCTTGATTAACCAAATAGCTTTGCAGTCAAACTTTTCAAGGTCATAGCGCCGAATTATTACCTTAAATCTCGTTTGTCAGAAGGGTTGTATGACTTGACAATTCGGTAGATCACCAAAATCTACAGAAGCGGTCAACTGGTTAGGGTCCCGGAAATTGAATATTAAGGTAGCACTAATCTCTGACAAGCTAGCTTTGATAAACTCCGTCATTGAGTACCTGTCTTTCAAGGTTCCTTGCATCGCGTTGCGGGGAAATAGTCACTTCGGAGGAGTTCATACTGCGGGGATACTTTAGTTGACTTACTGTGACGGGCAAATGTCCCTCTACAGGTATATATTGCGAGTCTTCACACCATGTATTTCATTACTAACAGCCTAGGAGTCAAAATAGTATAGATATCGGTTCGAACTATTCAATAAACAGTATGAACATATTTCCACTAGCTGCTGGTTTGCTCCTTCAAGGACTCAGCTACTCCAGCTTTTCTCTTGTTGAAGCCGGAGACCTCTCTTGGATCACTCTGCCAAGTTTGGCACAACGGATTGATCAAAGAAGTTTCAATGTGCTTCCTAACGTGCTACCACCAATCGAGTTCAACTCAACACCAACATCAGTCAGTCCACAAACCTTTAGAGGTTGAAAGCTATGATTAACATGAGGTAGCACTTTGTTCCTCCTGGAACCAGTAAGACATCGCTTACAGACAAGCCATTTCATGTTTACGATGACGAATTCCTATCAGTAATTGGCAACGAGCCTACGCTGACACTCATTGCTAATTCTGGAACAAATCCAACCTTCCACGAAGCTGTTGTTTGGCATCCTGACACAGATGAAGTATTCATTGCAGAAAATGCTGGAGCACCGGCTGCTGGCACAGGTTTGAATAGGTCTTCTATTATTTCTAAGATCTCGCTCAAGCAGGTTACTACAGTAACAAGTTTGCGGAATGCCACTGGCCAAATTGAGGTAACGACAGTGTCATCTAATCCGATGGTCATCAATCCGAATGGTAGGTTTTATTATATATATGCGTTGTACTTTCTGACATGGCTAATCTTTAATAAAGGGGCAACTAATTACAAAGGAAATATCGTCTACATGGCTGAAGGCCGGGGCTCAAATGTTCCGTCTGCACTTGTCGTTATGAACCCAGTGGAACCATACAACACAAGTGGTAAGTTTTCCCTCTAATTCCGTGTATTTTGATAATGACTAATCTCAGTATCTAGTTCTTCTCAACAACTTTTTTGGCCGCCAATTTAACTCAGTGAATGATATAGCCGTTAATCCACGAAACCAAGAACTCTACTTCACAGACGTTACATACGGCTATCTCCAAAACTTCCGTCCAGTACCTGGATTACCAAATCAAGTTTATAGATTTAATGACAGAACTGGTGCCGTTAGCGTTGTGGCTGATGGCTTTGTGAATCCTAACGGTACTGCATCCACCCTCTAATTAATGTGTATGATTTTGTGGCTGATGAGCCCGATGCAGGAATTACGTTCTCTCCAGATGGAACATATGCATATGTGACAGAAACGGGGGCGAACCAAGGATTTAACGGTTGGAATTTCAGTCTCCCTTCTAGCATGCAAGTATCCCCTCACCCTTGCGAGGATGCCAAACTAACGTACCCCAGATATCGTTTCACCGTTCTCGCGGACGGAACATGGGAAAATCGTAAAACCTTCGCCTACATAGACTCAGGTGTTCCAGATGGTAACCTCTCCCCTGCGTGGACCCCAACCAGGACTTCCAACGCTAACAAAATACTTTAGGAGTCCACTGTGATATGGAAGGGAACGTGTATGCTGGCTGCGGCGATGGCGTCCAGGTCTGGAACCCTTCCGGAAAACTGATCGGAAAGATTCATCTTGGAGAACAATCGGCGAATTTCAGGTTTGCGGGCGATGGCAGAATGATTATTGCGGCAGAAGAAAACTTATATTTTGCCACTCTTGCGGCAAAAGGAGCAGATTATTTCGGCCCTTAGTTGTAGGTACGAAGGTGAAGGTGTGAGAGGGGAAGAGATATAGAACAGCTGGTTAAGTAAGATATGTTTGACGATAATATATGCCAATATTAGGACATTAAACTCATACTTTTGAATGTGAGACTTTTAATTTAGAAGTTCATTCTGAGGATTGAAATTATAGTGTACAACTTTCTTCAAGAAAAACGTGTGATATTCACATGTTTTGCATGGCATCAGAAAATTATTTGGCGGGATGCTTGTCTAGGTCCCGATATTGGAAAATGAGAAGCTATGTAAAGCATATAGACTCTACATATACTAAACTTAAGAGGTCCACATGACCAAGATTATAATTTTGTATCATCCAAGGATGAGTCGCTATCACATTTATACTTTACTCATTTATCGAGATACACATATTCTGCTTTGTAATCATTAAATTATTTGATGATATTGTGCTAATTAACGCTCAAAATTTGATCCTCTACTGCTTTTTCAATGAATCTATGTACTCCTTGACTAAGTCTCCCGCCTCCTTGTCCCTAAACAGTCCCAATCGATTCGGCGTACTAGGGTCAAAAGCCTGTGGCCAACTTCTCAGTATCCTCTCGAAGCCCTCGTTCGTCTCCTCCTTCAGGAGCTTTAGCTTATCCTCACCACCATACTTCGCAAGTCCATCCATCAAATCCTGCGTCGTTGCCGATATCCCAGGGAAGTTGATATGTCTGATGTGATTGGGCAACGAATCGCTAGGGAGGTTGAGGACGCGTGAGAGATTCTCAATGACGCCGCTGACAGAGCAGATGTTCGAACGCAGCGAGCGATCTGTGAGAGGGATTACACACTCTTCTCCCTTCATAGGCTCGCGGATTATTCCCGAGAGCCAAGAGGCAGCGGAATTACTGGGTAGACCGGGTCTCACTACCAGAGTTGGGAAGCGGACGATGAAGGCATCGATGAATTTCTTGCGATGCATATCGTTGATCAGAATCTCGGTTGCGTACTTGTGAGCGCCATAAGTTCCTTCTGGGGTAGGTGTTACACTATCCGTGACAATGTCTGGGAGGGGTTGACCGAACACGGCCTGAGAGCTGGAATAGACAACGCGAACACCTGGGTTTGTGGTGCGGAGAGTGAGGAGAAGGTTGCGAACAGATTCAACGTTGACTTTCATGGAAAGATCGTAGTTGGCTTCGGATCCAGCAGACATAATGCCGTGAAAGATGAAAATGGCATGAAGTGGTTGAGCCAAGTCGAGAAGTTCTTTAACATAAGCTGGATCACAGATATCTCCCTTGGTGCAGACAGCATTTTCAGGGTGGGTGGTATCTTTGGGGACGGATGGTTGCACCAGATCAGTCATTATCACTCGGTAGCCATCATTAAGAAGGCGTGCTGCGAGTAGGGGACCGATGAGACCACCTGAGCCGGTGACGATAATGTTTTTGGGTGCCATGATTGATGTTTATATGTTTGGATGGAGAGGGAAGTGATTGATGGATTTTATGTTTTCCTCACGGAGGACGTCGACTTTATAAACATAATGCCTAGTCCTACCAAAGTTCACTAACATAACTTGTGAAGGCAGGAGACGTGGGGTATGGAGCGAAGGTGGATCAAAACCCCCAGAAATTGGTGCACGTCTCGGACAATGGGTCTTTTCATCCTCGGAACGGGGGATCGTGGAGGATGCGTGCCCTCGTGTCGAGGCCAAATACGGTTTCCCTACGCTAAACCATGTCATGTGACGATAACTAATGAAACTGGGCTATGCGACATATATTGCGGTCCGAATAAGTCTGATGCATTGGGCTAAAGCACTTAAGTAAGTTGTTCATCTTATTAAAATGAAGTCACTCACGTACAATAGATCCTGTTTGACTGCATATCAAAAATGAGCCTTCCAATATAACACAACACAAACCAGACGTGAAGTGCTCCATACAAAGGGATCATCATGGACGACAAGCGACCAGAATCTCTTCTGTACGAAGTGATATTCTCCAAGTACATAATGTCAAAGATGTGAAGGTAGGTTTTGCGATCAGCTAGTAAATTCATGGTGTTCAAATGGTATCCGATTTCGTGGCCTCAGATGCAACGAACGAGTAGAACTGTTTCCAAATAAAGTCCTTGTATTTTAATATGGCTGGCTTTGCGTATTAGAGCTCCAATACGTAATGTTATGGAAGGAGTAGTGCTCCCTTGATTAGTAGATGATTGTCACATTGCGACAGAATGTACCATTTAACTACCCTCACGACATGCATTTGGCCGGTCCCTAGTGTAAACTCAATGAGTTCAGGCTTGGTATTGATGCTGATTTCCCAGTGATACATCCTGAAGCATGTTCTAGCACGTCGATTTTACTTGATCCAGACAAGAAACCGCTCAAGATTCGTCGAGAAATGTGTATAAGGTCAGTGAATTTTGAAAGTCATTAGGTTATCTCATTCAATGAAGACTTTGAATGATAAATTAAACTAAACGCGTGCGTTCGTGACCAATGCTAAGGATGAAATGTAGTATATCGGATGTGGAAGCTATCGATATATTACAGCAGATGACACATGATTGATGGGCATCTGGCGCAGATTGTGGAATCAATAGGCCCTTTCATGATTGACTGCATAGATACGACTAGCATTCCTAAATTTTAGCATTCACAAGAACAAATGGAAAGCTATGGGAACAGGTCGACGTTTAACTTCACCAAAGATCCCGCACCTGTGGTAAACAACCTTCTTGGTTCTAGTACAAAATATATACAAATCCTCGTCCGAACCCTCTATAGATCTTTGCGGAAAACCTCTGTACTCCATGGCTCGCTCGTCAGATTCGTCAACCCCTTAATATTTTCACAAGTCTTCCGTCCGCTCATAGGTCCTGGAACTGGGACTGGTACACCTCCCTTCTTGACGATTTGTCCACCACCAACACCAACGTCCTTGCCTTTCTTCACTTTACTATCCTCCCCATCAATAAATCCTTTGGGAGCCTCAACATTTGGACTTGTGTGTGTGGTCTGGACATCCTTTGCACTTTCTTGTAGAGCTGTCAACAGCTGGATCGTTGACTCGGGCGTCAGGTCCTCGTAGTAATCATCGTTTATCTGGACCATGGGTGCGTTGACACAGGCGCCCAAACATTCGACTTCGACAAAGGTAAAGAGTCCGTCCTTGGTAGTGTGGCCAGGGGTGATACCCAAATGCTTCTCAATTGTCTTGACAATGACATCGCTTCCACATCCGCCGAGCTGGCACGGGGTCTATTCCATATTAGTCTTCATCTCGAGGAAGAGCTGTGTGTGACCTTACTGTTGTGCACACCTGCAAATGCCATTTTCCGACAGGAGATCGGTTATACATGGTATAGAATGTAGCAACCTCGTACACACGCATTGGTGGCATCTCCAATAATCTCGCCACCTCGTTCATCACACTCAAGCTTGTGAATCCATGTTGACGCTGTCCCAAATCCAAAATTGGCATTACCGCAGCTTTCTTGTATTGAGGAGGATATCGCTTGAGGATCTCGGCGATGATCTTGTTGTTTTCCTCAGTGAACTTGAATGGAATACTGGCGTTATTTTCCGGGGTGTCGCGATGCTAATTGAGCTATTAGTACAAATTATAGAGCTTGACGTTTCAAACCTACCACTTGGAGAGCATCGCTGGCAACTCTAGTGCTGGCGACGAAGGACCTGCATTGTCGTAATGGGGCTATCCGGGCAGGCCGGAATGCTGATCTGAAGATGAAAGGAGTGATCTTAGTTGCCATTGTCGCGGTGGGGGAGCGCAATGGCTGTTTAAAGTGCAGTTGTCGTCGTGATGATGCTGGATTATTTGAGCAAGGCTTCGATTTGGCCGAGACTTGATTGGTGGGATGAGATGGGCGTATAATTAGTCACGACAAATATTTCAGCACAAGCTGAACAACGTGATTAGACTATCACCATGCTCTAATTCACGTCTAGTATACTTTTATGTATTGTGCATAATTTGTAACAGTGGATTATACCATTAAGCGACTGTTTATTACTTTCCCGATGTGGCATTATACATATTTGGCATAATGGCAATTTTTGACATTTTTTGTGTATTTGTTGTGCATTTGCCTAAAGCAGTAAATTACGAGGTAGGTAAAAAGCCATTACTCAGCACTCTGCATTTAATAAATGAAATTGTCCACATCGATAGCTTCCTCCATTGGTGTTCTAAAACTCTTTTCCTTTCTAACTTCGTGTATTGTATGTTTTTTGTGGCATTTCTCGTTGTGACATTGCGGTGCCACGTTCAAGATGGAAACGTCACTTCGAGTACCGACCGCCGCTGCCCAATTCCCCGGATCTTTCGCCGCAGACCTTCGCGCAGACCACAGGAAGACCCCGAAAAACAAGAGCTGGAGATGCCGGATCTCAACCTATTTCACCGGTGGCTGGAACGATATCAGTGTCTGGAAATCTGCGGTAAAAGCATTCCTTGGCGCTCCCCTCCTGCGATATGGTCTGATTCAAGCTGCAGTTTATTGAATTTGTAGGCTCCACGGCCATGTTCTACACCTCGGCTATGATACACACGACTATTGGGAGTTTTCAAGCCCTTAATGCCGCGGCTTATGTTGGAGTTGTCAATATCTTTCTTCTTAGTATCTTCATCTACTCCCTTGCTCCAGCATCTGGCGGGCACTTGAATCCTTTCATCACGTTTTGTACCGTTACAACCGGCCTTACTGGGTTTTCAAGAGGTGTCCTGTATATAATTGGACAGACTGCGGGTGCTGCACTTGCTGGAGGCTTGATTCGAGGAAGTTATGGGAAAGACCTTACGAAACTGTAAGTGTTCGTGCAGTTAAATCGGTGATGATGAGGACTAATTTTTAAAGATACCAAGGTGGAGGATGTCTGCTCGATACCAATGTCGTCGATGAAGGACAGGCTTTCTTGATTGAAGTTGTTCTGTGCTTCTGCATGATGTCGGTCTTCCCACCTGTCCACATTCGTATCTAACGTGATTAGATTTCTTTGCTTCGGTGTCGGTCTTGATCCTCGACAGCAACAAGTGTTTGGACCAAGGCTTGGACCATTACTAGTGGGCTGTGTAGTCGGTCTCATCAGCTTTTCTAGCATTGGTTTAGGCGCTGGTTTTCCCGGTGCCGGCCTCAATCCTGCCAGATGCTTTTCTACAAGCGTCGCACGCAACGATTACACTTGTGAGTTAAAATTGCTTGGCTGTATGTGTCTCGTTTTAACACGTCTAGATCAATGGATTTGGTGGGCTGGACCCTTGACCGCCAGCTTCTTTTTCACCGCGGTTTACTATATTGCGCCACCTTACCACCAGCAGATTCAAGCCGAAAGGCAGCACTCACATGAGATTGACGTTATGTCGAAGGAGCTATAGCTATTCACTGCGTAGCTTGAGATGTAAACGCCACAACAAGGTTGTGTCTTGCTAGGTACAGTACCTACGAGACCACGAAACTGAAAGATGATAGTTCGGAAACGAATATATCGAATAAAGATCAAAAAGATCATCAAAATACATTTTAATTCTCAACTATAATCTCTGCATACCTTGTTATTTTTCTGCTCTTGCCACGAGCAACGCCACTGCAAAGATAGCGCGACACCATGACCAAGGCCTTTGTAGTCCCCGGCTATAGCTGTTATTTGAATATCCAACGGTTATACATGAATTGCTTTTGTGATACTCTACTCGTTATGATCACGTGTTTTAAAGTTCCATATTGTATGTTTCCTTGCGCCGCATTAAATTTCTCATAACGGTGGACTAATATATGGAAGCTGTGTTGTGATGCAACAAGAGGTCTCGTGTGTCAGGGTTGGAAGTATACTTGAAGAAAAGAAAACCGGATATAGAGCGAGACATATCTTTGGCACATTTAGTGACGAAGTCGAAGATATGTATATGATAGGTAGGTATAAGTTAGAAACGAAACCAAGTTATAGATTGAGACTGAGAACGGAAATCACAAGATATCATTCAAATCACATTGCAAATTGAGAACAAAGTTTGTGGTGGGTAATATATTTTCATTTGGTATCATATTAGATCATTATTATCTTCAAGATAAAGGTCCATTTTTCGCTCTCCTTCCATTAAAAATCAGGCGCTAATAGGGAATTTCCCAGAACATCTACTGGTATGTCTTGTTTCCTCCAACGGTCTTGCCGCCGCTGAGGTCAGAGTCGACACGAGGATCGAGCTTGTTCAAGAGATCCGAGTTGTGAGGACCGGCGGTGTTCTGGGCGGTTCCCGAGCCAGGGGTGGCGTGGGAGCCGGAAGCACCCATGATGCCTCCGGTGTGAGCTCCGTGGCGGTTTCCCTTGCTGTCGAGGTCGGAGTCGACACGGGGATCAGCCTTGTTGGCCATGTTGCTGTTGTGAGGGCCGGCGTTGGAGCTGTGGCTGATACCACCAGTGGTGCCAGTGTTGTGGTTACCGGAGTGGTTGCCAGCGTGTGTGCCGGTCAATCCACTGCTGTGGTTGTTTGAACCTGTCAAACCCGAGCTGTGGTTGTTTGAGCCAGTCAAACCGGAGTGGGTGTTGCCGTGGACATTTGATCTGTCCGAGTCAACTCGGGGATCAGCCTTGTTGGCCAAGTTGGAGGAGTGAGGTCCGGCAGTGGTGGTGTGGCCAGTGGTAGTGTGCCCGGTGGTGTTGTGTCCACCGCTGTAAGTACCAGGGTTTCCGAGACCGCTGGTAGCTGTGTTGTGCTGAGTGTGCGAAGTGTTTCCGAGACCAGTTCCTCCTCCCAAGTGAGAGGCGCCGGAGCGATCGCTGTCGACTCTTGGGTCGGCCTTGTTGGCCAAGTTAGAGGAGTGTGGTCCAGCGGTGGTTGTGTGAGAGGTGTGGCCGACGCCAGTACCAGTGGTGTGTCCAACTCCAGTACCAGTGGTGTGTCCAACTCCGGTACCAGTGGTATGCGAGGAGTGTCCTACACCAGTTGCGGTAGAGCGGTGGGTGTCTTGACCGATGTGTCCGCCATCACGGTCCGAGTCGATTCTTGGGTCAGCAGCATTGCCGACTCTGCTGGCATGAGGTCCGTGAGCACCCTCAGCGTGTGTGCCGTGTGTGCCTGTGGTTCCGGTGTGTGTGGTGGAGGAGTGGGTGGTGTTGGTGGTGTTGTGACCTGGGGTGACAGTGTCCTTGATCTTGTTGATGGTGGAAGACATGATGATGTTGTTGTGGTATAAAAGTGTTTGTTTTGTTTGGGTATAAGTAGAAGATTGGTATGAAGTTCTATTGTTTGATGGGTATAAAGAAAGATAATTGAGACAGCAGACACGCCTCTTATATATTACTTTGGAGGGAAAATTGCGTGGATAGGATGCCACTCTACCGAAACCGATCGAACCTGCTTGCAACCAGTCTGGAATGGAATTTGTGGTACTGGCCACGCTAACAACCAGGTTCACAGTTTACGATGTGTGAGAACATGCCATTTGCAGAAAATCCATCTTCGTCATACCAACCCCGCAAATGTTTAATTTATGGAAAGGAGCTTCTTGTGACCCGCAAGTAACCAAGTTTCGCAAAGTGCCAACCACGCCAAGTTGATCCAAATGCTTTCGCTGAGACGCCGATGACGATGACGATGCTAACAAATGTCAAGCGACAATAGGCGAGCAGATGATTTGCTGTGGATGGTGATGGCGATGTGGCTGAACGTCATGAATCGGCGTTAAAGTGGCTCGCCAATGACGAATCAGCGTCATGATCTACTGATCTTCGGGGAGAAAAGCGGGTATGGCGCATCGAGGTGTGGCGGTGCACATACGTGGCGGTGCATCACGGACGAAACAGAGAGAAGCAGAGACGGGGCGGGTGATGATGGGATGGAAGGGAGACGCAATGAGAAAAGATGATGTAAGGCAAGGAAAACCACCCATCTCCATTCTTTTAATCCAAGGAACCAACCCAAATGCTGGCAGCAGACTCTGGCTCTAGATCCCAACAGGCGTAGGGTTTTGATTTTTGCAGTGATGCAATCATGTCAGCTGCGGACACGTTGGACGTTGGAAGAGATTCCTGCTTTACAACTGGCGGAGTTATTACCATCATATCATGGTGACTGAAAATGCCATGCAAAGGGAAGAAGCTTCCTGACGGGTAAGCTTGAGGCTGGGTGGTGTAATCTGTCCTTGGTAATTATAGAATTGGAGAGTCCCTAGGTCATCAAATTTAGACGGCCTTCTAAGATGATATTTCAGTCGTGAATACATGCGTTAACCTGTATACGAAAGACGATCATAGTATCACCATTAGTATCACCATTCAATTTGCAGCCCAGAAGGAAAAGCTGCCATAGAATCAAATCCTCTGCCGTGACTTGACTTGTAGTAACTCTGAAGCCAGCTTACTTCCAAGTATTCTTTGTCGAGTGTCGGACTCGCTTACCACCAACCCCCCAGCACGTGAAACGGAGCGGGTGGATAACTAAGATCCTGCGCTCAGGAACAGCAACCAAGGAATTAACCCGAGCTAGCTCGTCATTCTCCGAGATGCGTATATGGGATTACAGTTGCGATCTGAGGCTGGTCTCGACGCGGGCTATCGGGCCGCGTTCGGTTGACTCGGCATGGTGTTGGTGAGGAAGGGTTCATACGTTTCCATACGTTCATAGAGTCCTCCACAGGCTGATACTCTGAACCACGTGGAGTTGCGACTCCAAGCCTCGTCAATTTACTCGTATCAAGTGCTTTGATCTAAGACAATGTAATATTACAGTGAAGGCAACCTTCTCGATGATTATAATCTACAGTATCTGATCGCGAAGTGTGGCTAATGCATTGAGAGGATGTATTATATGTGCTTATGATACACGACACACAACTTGATTTTGTCTCTGATTTGTTTCCTCCTTCATTTCGGATTTTCATGCCTCTATTCATGTTTCCCCTACCATAATGCGATAGGATTTACTGCATCAGTTGGTCTCGCCTATAGGTGATAACCCGAAGTCAGTCTAATTGATACAACAATGAGAACTAACGAGACGCAGTATCTATAACATGGTACTATTCAAACATTTCAGAAGCTCTTTGAAAAAAAGTTGTCCTGGATAATACTCCAGCCATTCTTTATGAGGATTTCCTTTTCCAAGACTCTCGTGTAAATCACATTGCCTCCCAAGAGCGTCCGACTTACCTGTGCTACATCCCAGTGTTCCACGATGCAGCTTCCATTGAACCTCAAAACATCTACCACCGCGGTGGGCAGCGCATCGGCTCGCTCCTCCCTGAAGTGAACGTAGCCTCTGTTGTCGGAGAAGCCGGAGTTGAGGATGGTGAAGTTGGTCGTTGCGATAAATCCCGCCAAGCCACCGATGCTCGTCTCGTTCCACCCGGAGAGCGCGTTGGGGTTATGCTCGATGATGCCTCTGTCGAAATGATCGCCAAAGGCGCTGGGGACGTCTCGGTTGATGTAGAACTTGTGTATGAATTCGCGAAAGATGGCGGTTTGCTCTTGGGGTGTCGCAGCTCTGGATGGGCAATAGCTTGCTGCGGATGCAAAGGGGAGGACGAGCAGGAGGCTGCAGATCTTCATAGTGATGGGAATAAATACGATAGAAAACAGATAAATGGAACCTCCTTTTATTTGAGGGAATTGACTTCAGAGTCCCTTTTGTCTTTTTTGACAATCGATCATCACTATCTATATCAATTGAGGGGTTCAATACCGGTTCAACAGTTTATCCGCATCTCCCGGCGCAAATGAGTGAAGATTGAGAGCTGTAAGCAGTAAATTGAATTCTCGGGTGTCAAATTCAGAATATGTTCGACGTACATAAAGCCTCGTGAATAGGCGATTTCAGGCACACGGTTGTTTTCTATTCCAAGAAAGACCGATTGATCAAAGCCAAGGAGCATTGTACCCTTGACTTACCGATCTGAACCTTGACTTTTATATTCAGTGCAATCCTGATACTCCTACTCTATTTTTGCGATTAGTCAAAAAAAGACTCGTGCAGTTGAGAAAACCCCCCAAGATAGCTCATCTTCATCAAGCACCGGTAGGAAATGTTTCCGACCAGGCCATTTCCTAACGCCGACCTTCTGGTTGTCTAGTTGACATTACGCAGCATGCATCCTCCAGGAACCGAGCACTACATATATACGGGAGAGAGATAAGCTCGTAAGTCCCATCCAATTGATGTCAAGCAGATTCGTTCATAAATGCTGCACAGCAACAGTTCTTTCATATCCGGTAGATTGGTGATGGTTAGCTTGCTTTCAGGTTAAGCTTGAGGTTGCATAACCGGGTCACCTGATATAGCCGTGACGATACGATGCCAATAGAATGGGTCCAGTTCCAATGGTTAGGATCCGAAAGACCTTAGCAGCGAAATTGAAAGTATTTTCTTTGAGCTATTCAGCCCCTCTTGAATGTTAATAGCGATGTAAATACTCAAAATTAGAGTCGAGATATAATCACGAAATATTGGTACAATGTACCAGGTTTCGTCAGACAAATTTTAGTTAAAGATGAGATGTTATCAGGGTATGGAATGGAGTTTTCTTGATCAATCAGCCGAGCTTCTTACCTCCCGTCCGGACGCGACTCCCTCGCCAAACTTGAAGATTGAATTTGTACAGCATTGATATATGACACTACCATTTCACGTAAATAGACGATAGCATCTTTGGTCGTAAGTGCGAAGACATCATAATATTCATCTCACATATGTCGCATGTTCTTTGCAAAAAACAGGACTAAAGCAACTTATCATCTCCACGGTCCCCTTTGTGAGCCATTTGGACCACGTCGCCGTGTTCAACACTTGCCAGGTACTTCTTAAAGTTGTCACTCATCTCGACCACCTTCTCGAAGTGACTAGTTGTGGTTAGCACGTAAGCTCAAGCGTATGGAGGATTGACTTACTCTTGTCTCAGCTCAATATCCAGGTTCTTTCCCTCAACTTCTCCCTCCTTCGCACCGCCATTGCTGATCCTCTTCTTCTGTGACGTCGCTGCCTCATATTCGGCCAATGCAACCGCGGTCTGGAAGGCATTTCTGATCTCTCTACCGTTCCATTCTGTATCCTGAAGAACATCGTCGCTGAGAATGTACTTCTTGGCTCCAGCCTTGACGCACACCTCCCCAGCCCGCTCCGTCTCAAGCTTCTTGAAGAATTGGAGCCAAATGCGCTTGCGTCCTTCCTTATCAAGAGGCCTGTAGCCAATATAGACGTGGATTCGGGAGAAAAAGGCGGGATCAAAATGCCCCACACGGTTCGTGGTGAGAAAGAGGATACCTTTGTAGTACTCGATAGCTCTCAAAAAGACAGACACAAGACCATTTCGGGTCAAGTCATTCACTTCTCGTCGCTCCAAGTAGACATCGGCCTCGTCGATCAGCATTACAGCTCCCCAGAGCTCAGCGAGCTTGAACCATTTGGACAGGTTTTCCTCAACGGTAAACTCATCTGTACCGATGTCACCGCAAGTCAAGCTGAGCAAAGGTCGTGAGGTGAATTCTGCGACACACTCAGCTGTAAAAGTCTTTCCCGCGCCTGGAGGTCCATGAAGGAGGAATATTTGTCCTTCGCCTTTATTTGGGATTGGGTCAGCCGACCAAGTACTCTCTCTCTTGACGGATCCAGGCCTTCTCTTTGAGCTGGTATACTTGTGTACGAGTGCCTTTACCAGATCCAATTTGTCAGCGGGAAGCACCAAGTTCTCGATAGCCTCGGTCTTAATCTTTGGCTCCTGACAAAAGTCGACATCCAAGGCTTGCCATTTCTTAGACTTCAAATCAAACCCCATGATCCGGCGGGGAAACAGGAAGTAGCGGTGGCGAGAAGCAGTTCCATCTGGGAGTGTAATCGTAAGGTCTCGTTCTTCAGCTGGGTCGATATTCTCATATTTAGCCCATCCAGAGCTGCTGGAAGCGGCTTTGCGCGTTTCGGTGCATTGATCGCAGCTGCAGTCATAATGTAGATTGGAAAGTATTCCAGAGCTGTCATCATCGACTCCAAGGTTAGGAGCTGGGTGAGAATCCGTCTCGGTGTAAGATGCGTATGTGTAAAATGAACCCTGATCAACAATTACGCGGCCGCTGTGATATCTCTTTGGCTTCTTTTCGGCTGGCATACTAAATCCATTATAATCCATCTGCTTGCCAAGTAGCATGCCGTAGAACTTCTCTCCACGGTCCTCGAGTCTCTTTCGTGGAGAGAGTACAGGGTTTGAGTCCAGGAACGATGCAGGGAAAACTTTTAGGGATGTGATCTCACGCTCACCCTATTCACCAAATTAGCATTTTAAGTTTCTGATAGCCGCATTAAACTCCAAAAGCGTGATGGCTGCTTTCAAAGCTGAGATGAGAGCAGAGAAAATAGAGTTTTGTCTCGTCTCAGCTTCTAGTATAGCTTCTCTGCAATTGACTTCATTTAGAAGTGGAGAATACGAAATATAACGAACCTCATATGGACCAATGGTTACTTCGTACTCTCGTCTGCTGACTTTTATCTGTCCCAAGAGTTAGCTTCATAGATTTATAAAGATTAGAAACTTCGAAGACTGCGAGCCTGAAATTCACTACTGCAGCGACGCTTTTTAAAAAAGCTGTGTTCCATCTCGGCTTCTGAACAAGTTGCAGGCTCCTGGTTTTCACCAGACAACTGAATAGTAAAAAGTTAAAACTTACCCCGTTGTAGTCGAGATACCACATCAACACCTTGAGTGGCATTGGGGTTCCCCACTTGCGATTCTCTGTTACGGCCTCACAGGACTGGACGACGAAACCACCACGTTGCTCATCAATTTGTGCATAGACATCGGTTCCGGGCTTGTAAAGCATCCAAAGCATCTCGAAGGTGGCGACAGGCGTGGGCTTCAAGTATCTTGAGTCCTCTTCCAAGATCTTAGAACCTAAGTTTTCCTCGAGGTAAGCGAGCAATACGCTAATGTGATGTTTAGTCTCATCGTCCTCGCTAGCACTCATATAGTCTCGCAGGTCCTTGCGATAATGAACAAGCATGGAATATGGCTCCTTCAAAGTGATGTTATCACCAAGAAGCGATTGACCTGGGTAATATGTGACAATTGATCGGAGGGCCTTGATAAGTGGTTCAGAATGGATGATCTGAGTTTGTGTTTAGTAACTTGTCTCAAAGTTGCCAGAGGCAAACTTACCAGCTCTTTCTCTTCCATTGACCTCTCATCAAATGTCTCCATCGGTTCACCATCTGGACCAAGGAGCTTTTGATCTTCAACGTCGTCGCCTCTGCGTTTCTTGATCTTGTTGAGGGTGGGAAAGAAAACTGTAACAGTGTAGAGCACTTCGATAATGGGGGTTTCGCCATCACTATAGACAGTTTTCTTCAGTTTATAGGGCTCACTCAAAACTTTGGTACCCTTCTCAGAGTTAGCAAAATCAGAAATTGTATGAAGGAGAAGACATCTTATAATTTTCTATGCCGAGAAGTCCCCAACCAAAAAGAGATTATAAGGGTAAAACATCAAAAGAAGCTCAAACAAGGGGTTTAAATGTTATTGACTCGTACCTTGAGAGTGCCTGAAATATCTTTATATTGTACTTTGTACAAAATCTCAGGGCACTTGCTATCTTCTTCCTTGGCTTCCTCTTCCGCGCTGCTAGAATTGGAATTTTCTGGAGGAGGTGATACATCAGTGTCAGACTTGACAACAACGAACTCATCCCCAGCTGAGGCTTTTTTGGCAGCCATGGTGAAAGTAAAGAATCGTTTTGGTGAATACAGTTTAGATGGGTATCAACGTGTTCGAGTTACTACGGAAAAAATGAAACTTTGATGGGAAATAGAGTTATCTTTATTCCAACGAAAGGCAAGCTAATTCAGACTAACCGCAAGGTTGTAACTCCTTCCTGGGAGTCACAGCGGCAGCCTACGGTACATGTTGAAGGAGCTGAAGTTTAGGGCAATCACACCGGCTCACCGACTTACTGTGGAGCTGTTGCCTTACATAAAACCCAACCAAGTTGCACGGCTCACCGGGATGAAGGCGACTACCTAGTACTCGCAGCAAGACAGGACAGCATCTGAAACTTAGTTGATAGAGTTATACGAAGGTAACGAGTCATTGGTCGCGAGTTTGAAGAAAGCCTGACAAGATGTTCACCCATGCCTACATGCCAAAGTCTTGGCCAACGAGAATACTGAACTCACGTGACATGCTTGCTATCCTAAGTCCTTCTCTATTTAACTGCTATTATGTTGTCATATGTTAAAATTTCACCGAAAACATCAAGTTTCTGAAATTTCACAAAAATGGCCTTGTCACACGTCCATTGATGGGGTGGCTTCTCCAACATTAAGGTTAAGGGGTTTAAGCGAGATGGCTTTGAAAGTTATAACTGGCAGCTTGAACATGTCACAAAAGACAACGCCTTAATTGAATCCAGCGTACGAGAATCAATTTTAAGTAAATTAGTCAATATATGCTGAATTTAGTGACACATTTAGATTGTTTTATTCCAGTATTGTAGTGCCAATATCCAAATTTGTCAAAGCAAGCTACTGAATTAATCTTCATAAAAGACAAGAACATATCACCATGTTGCTTTACCCAAGATGGGTAGAATAGTAGATCATACATTCATCAGTTTGAACCAAGACTCGTTTAAAATCTCTTGGGTGCTATTACGAATTGCGCAGCCTCAGGAGTCCTCATTCTATTTTCAACACTATGTTTTTAGACTGTAGAATCCTAACATACTCTTTTTATTTTGTTTAAATACTGTTCAACTAAAACCAAGTCTAAAGAAAAGCCTTTCAGTGGTTGATACTACGCTAATCCAGACCATCGAAGCACGACACGTACTGAAATGGGGGGTGGCAAGCTTAAGCGGGCCTTCATATGAGTGGCTTTGACTATCAGCATTTATCATGGCTCATGGAACGATCCCCAGTAGTAGAACTCATCCAGAAATCCAGAAGCCTTGAAATAGGATAGTCATCCTGATAAGCGAACGTAGCTTATACCTACCTGGGTATGTGAAAAAAATCGTGCTTTACCAGTGAAGATGAATGGACAGATATTTAAGACCCATGAAAAGTCGCTCTGCTCTTTCCCCACTACAAAACTACTGATTCTACATAAAATTTTATCGTATGCTCGAACCCCTCAGCTAGGAAGGATGGAACCAAGCGTTTGTTTCTAAATTGTACAGTGCAAGCCGGAAAAGATAATGCGGAGTGCAAAATATTGGGCAAAGCTTAGGATACTGCAGTGGAAATCAAGCGAAAGATCCCCAAACCACAAATTCATAGTATAAGTACACATGTGTAAATCTTCGATAAGATTACTGGTTATGAAATCGAGGTTTTAGTTACTTCAACTCAAGACAAAGAAAATCCTTGGCAATATATTCACTTGCTCGGGAAACGTTCTTCCGCTAAGCTACGAGACAAAAACTGCAGAGAACGCTTCTAAATTCGGGTTCGCGAGCATCAGTTTTTGACTGAAAGGTAGTAAGCTTGGCGACAAGGACTGTGAAAGTGTGGAAGTAGGTAAGAAGATTTTGTTTCCAGGCTTTACTTTCATGGCTCTTCCTTGTTATCCAACAAGACATCTAGCAAGATTAGTAGATCTATTTCGCGCAAGAACTAGGAAAACCATCAGTGTAATTATGTACTTGTGAGCAGTAAACGGAATTTGACGAGAGCGCGGGAAGGTGATCCGAAATAGCTGAAGGTACGCACCATACCACTCGTTAGCTAGCAATGAGAAGAAATAGATTCACTACCAAGTTGAAAAAGAAAGTGCCACAAAGCCTTAGAATATCTTATCTACACTAATACTGCACAAACTATGTGCCAAGCAAACTTGACTTTCATCTCCAGACATTTAGTAGGTATGATACCGTTGCTCTGGATTTGTTTCGGGGCCTACTATGAAGCGGTTATATATTCCCAGGCATGCGGCTAATTGAAGCACGTATACCGTCTTTCTATCGTTTTTTTTGGTCATATAGCAACTGAAACGCACAACTAGTTTTGTCGTCTTCCGTAGGTGTTGCCTGAAGTGGAAATACTGTTCAGGAATGATACACCGACTAATCATTGTCCTCAGACTTGTAACTCCAGTAAAGCAAATAATATAGGTAGATGTGTTATTATGAAGGACTATTGCGATATGCCAATTACGAAGGCTGTCCTAATGATGCGAATATTCGGGCATAATCAGTCCCATTGTTGATCGGAAAAGGTTAAGCGATACATTTTTCGGAGTTTAGAACCTCATCCGAAAAATTTGACTTTCCTCATCACCAAATAGCTGAGAATCTTGGCAGCAATGCGGATCTGTAGTTCCTCAGTTTGCGGGGAGGAAATCTGGGGTAGAATAAGATCTAGTACAACTTGGTAGTGCTAGAGATAGCCAGTAGTTGGGTACAATGATGCCCTAGAATTAAGAGGCAATCCACTTTGCTTATGGGAAATCCTTTATATGAGCGTGCTCCTCCATGTTCCAGACGAAGTCAACACATCACCTGAGTCTCGTGAAACTAATCTTGTTGTTAAGATGGCGAACATTGATAGTATAGAGAAAAATGTTACTACAGACCACATTGAAAAACCATCAGACAGAGACATTTTGACTCCCAATCAACTACGTACGCAACAGATTACCGTCGACGATGCGATTGTCCAACAGCTCGAAAATGGTGAGGTTGTTGGATTCACCTGGAAGACAGCCTTGGGCTGCATCGTATGCTGATTTGTCCAGCCCAAAGTCCATGAAGCAAGACTAATAGATAGTAGTCGTTGATTATGTGTTATAACTCTTACGTCTTCTGTCTTCAGATCCCACCCAATATGCTATCAACTATCAACGCCGATTTAGGACCTGCAGCAAACTTCACTTGGATTTCGACAAGTTGGAATCTAGGAGGAGCCATTATTGTCACAGTTGCTGGACGTCTCTCCGATATCTTTGGCCGTCGATACTTCTTCCTTGGCGGATCGTGTCTGCTAGTACTTGGATCGATCGTCGCTGTAACCGCCCAGTCTATCCCTCAAATGATTGCAAGTGGTGTTATCTATGGAATTGGATCTGGGTTTCTTGAGATGTCATATGGGGCTATTCAGGTATTTCATTCCTTATCATACGAAGCCTCTTCTGTCACTGACCAAGCTTGGTAGGAAATTGTTCCTAATGAGTGGAGAATGGTGGCTGTTGGAACTCTCGATGTCTCTGGAGGTCTCATAGCCGGGACATCTCCTATTGTTGCCTGGGCTCTCTACGACCGAACCGGAACATGGCGAACATCTTACTACTATCTTCTTGCTTTTCACATTTTAACCGCTATCTTCGTCTTCTTCTTCTACGTACCGCCTAAGTTTGAAACAAAACATAAAAATGACGGGCAGACAAAAATGCAACTCTTCAAGAAGATGGATTTCATTGGCTTAGGACTGTTCATCACTGGCTGCTGTCTGTTTCTCATCGGTCTATCATGGGGAGGTTCCATCTATCCATGGAAGAGCGCCGCCACACTGGCACCCATCATCTTAGGAGCAAGCACCTTGATTTTACTTGGCTTCTACGAGACATATGCCACTATTGAGTATCCAATTCTTCCACCTAGACTATTCTTGAGACTTCGACAGCAAGTCACATCTAATCCCTGAGCTTGCTCGCGTGCTAACAGTCACTAGATTTACGATTCCTCTTGTAGTGATAGCAGTCTCTGGAATGCAATATTACTCCAATGCAGTTTTGGTAAGCTAGCCTGATAATAATTTTTAACATCATAAATAACCTTAATATAGTGGCCAAGAATGAGCCAGGTACGTAGCTTTTGTATTGTAACCTCGGAAAATCTGTTGGGCTGCCTACTCCCAGAAACAACATTTCTTGTCTTGAGAGTAGATAACGTTTTAGACATCCCCCCAAGTTTCAGAAACTGATATGAGACATCAACTAAACCAGCATCTTTAGTTGATTTGGGCCAATACTCCTCTTCTTAAGGGGCTCTATGGACAGGCTATTCCGTTTGGATCAATCCGTGAGTAATATTTGAACTTGGGAAGCACAATTGAGGCCTGACATATTTTTCCTTAGTTGGTGGTATTTTGATCACCATGAGTGCTAAAGTCGGGCATCAAAGATGGCAAATTGTCTTTTTTATGCTCGTCCAAACTGCTTGTGTTGGGGCTATGGCCACCTCCACAATCGAAACACCAGTTCGCTCTTTCATCCTCGTCTGCATTATCTCAATATGTACAGCACCATCACAACTGGTTACGATCGTAATGATTATGTTTGGTCTTGAGGATCAAAACGATATGTGAGTATGCCTACAAAGATATACAATAGGATAACTTCTGACTCCATAACAGTGGAATTGCCGCCGGTCTTGCTGGAACCACCCGATTACTCTTCGGCGCAATAGCAACAGCTATCTTTAGCAACATTTTAAATGCGGAGTATATCAAGGAGCTTCCAAACTACGTGTCCCGTGCAGCAACTCCTCTGGGATATCCGGCTACAAATATGACCAAATTAGCCACGGCTGCAAGAGCTGGCACGGCAGCTGCCTACCAGGCTGTTCCTGGCCTCACTCCTGTGATTCGAGTAGCCGCAGTAAGAGCTAACAAGTTAGCCTATTTAAATGGGGCTCGATTGGTCTTCTATGTTGCAGTTGGTTTTGGTATTGTAGCCTGCATTGCTGCGGTTTTCACTGTATCAATCGACAGACGAAAGTACACGAAAAATACTATGGCCGTACTTGAGAACGAGAATAGAAAGATCAGTGAGAAGGAGGAGGGACTAGCGTCTTAGATAATATCTCCGTAGCCTTAATTCCAGAACCGTAGAGTCCAAGCGTTCTGTTTGTCGCAAGCAACAGCGTGAAACATATTCATTGCATTATGGTATGTTAAATAATGAAACGCAACTAAGCATGGCGATATAGAGCCGAAGCTCGAAAATCAAATAATAGACACTTCCCAGATCGGTGTGAATGCCTCGCGTGATGTCCAAAAAGTTGCAGTCTCTAAATACGCGCAAGTTGTTCTCCCCTTATGTCTCCTAGCTTATAGAAAGGGTACCAGGGAGCGTGTCGTGTTGAAAGAGTGAAGCGTGAGTGGACATGTTGATATGAAAGTTTTTATGCAGATGATCGAAGAGTGTCAGAATATCGATCGTATCCGTAATCACATGACGATTTCAGGGGTATTAAAGGCCACATCTTCGTAGTGTAATTTTACTAGTCATCACCAACTAATACAGAGATTTACCCTCCACTAATTACACC